>Ga0310695_10002034_pt1 | contig 44347 bp, 40 predicted proteins | sample RumenRJG_04DNA_FD_203882 | JGI IMG/M metagenome (GOLD analysis project Ga0310695, IMG submission 203882) | Bovine rumen microbial communities from Lethbridge, Alberta, Canada - RJG_04 (v2) (version 2) | ecosystem: Host-associated > Mammals > Digestive system > Stomach > Rumen | place: Canada... | reverse complement strand
TTCTAACACTTTTTTCGGCTTTTGTTCAAGGTCGTTCGACGGGTGTCTCTGGCACCCAGGAACGGGCTATTGTTGATGTAATGAATTGAAAATTATACAGTTTTTAAGTTTTTAACGATATATTGATGATAAGTATCTTATTAATAATACTCGTTCAAACCTATCTTTTGACGATAAATCTTATATCTATGTAAATGGCAATGATTCCTTTAAAGTGTTGTTTGAGACAAAAGAAATAGATGATGTTAAAAAGCTTGAAGCCTTCACGAAAGAGCAGGATAAGCAATTCGATGATATCAAAGGGGAGATTAATGTGTATGAAAAAGGCCTCAGCGAACAATTAGATTATTGGCGAGAGTGTTCGAATGTTTTTGTAAGCAAAGATCTTCGTCAACCAGTTATTAATGCATTATGTCATCAAAAGGATGTGTTGGAATCACTATTATTTAAGAGCAAAAGAATAGCTGGGGCTTATCACATTATGCTGAGGAAAAACGAAGTTCCCCACACAATAAAACTTTGTAAAACAAAAGAGAAAAGTGCTAAGGAACTTGAGGAAAAGGCCATACAAGCTATGATTAGTAGTTCTAATCCTGTTACTGAAAAAAATGAATCAAAGGTAGATTGTATCGTCTTTAATGATAAGGAGGGAACCGCGTTGCTAATTCCCGACTATAAGATTGATAGCATTTATAAAAAATGCCAGTTCTATGATTATAAAGGCGGGCGGAGGTATTCTTATACATACAACCCAGATTTGATGGCCGTTGAAGAGAGAGTATATGGGCATGGGGCGCATAGCTATAACTTGTGTATCACAGTTAATCGACAGGCAATAAAACTTATTGTCGAGGAGACCAATGCTAAATACTCCAACCTTCAATCAGAGATTAATGAGTTGCTTAATAATGGACGCGACCAAATTAGTAAAGATCCATTTCTGGATGATGGCATAAAAAAAGAATTAGTAAATCAATTGAATTATAAGTCTTATTTGCCAAATGCAACCACTCATTTAGAAGATATAAATAAATATTTAGAGCACAAAAGCAATACAAAGGCAAAGCTTGATAATATAAAAGAGATTATTAGTTCTAATCAAAGTAGGGATAGAAATCTATTAACTCTTTTACGCAGCATGCTCGGTGGGGATAAATAACCATTATTCTTACTGTTAATGTCAATACTACTGTCATTTGATCATTATCTAAACGAGGAAACAAAAGCATTCCTTGTCAAGCATCGTTGCCTCTCAAGTGAAGTCAATAATGATGTGGAGAAATGGGAAAAAAACAGCTCAAGTGAGGCGCGGCGCGCGTCAATAATCCATTTCGCGGAAGAGTTCGCCCTTGTTGAAGGGATCAAGTCATCAGACACAAATGCTGCATTGTCATCTCTTGGCATTACAAGGGAACGCTATGAATCATTGACATCGGTCGCCGAGAATAAAGATGAGGCTGTCAATCTTAGTTATTTCGAAACTCGGGCAGAACAACTGTTTCAAGAAAAGGGGGCAAAGCTCTTTGACAGTGATGCTAAAGCACTCCATTATAGTCTGGCGAAATCTCTTTCAGACAGTCTGGATAATCGCCAAACCGCCTACGAGCAAAAACTGATAGATGACAGCCGACAGATCTTTTTGTCGGAACTATACAAACGAATAGATCAATACAAACAGCTGGAAGCAGCATTGCAACCCATTATTGGGTTCTTTGATACAGGTACTCTATGGGATATGTCGTCCGGGGCATTCTCTAATTATGGATTTGATATCTTAAGATTCTATTCAGAAACGACAAACAATAATGAATCTATTTCTGAATTAGCAAAATTACTTGGGCGGCAAAGCGTTTCATCTCGCGAAGTGGAACAAGAGATGATGGATAGGACGGTAGCGAGATCCGTATTCCATCCTCAGCCCGCCTCATCCGGAGAGGTTGTCGGTATAGAGTTCTCGGGAGATATTAATCGAGTGGTCCCTTCGGAAATGGGACGTCTGGAGGATCCCGATACTGAAATGCTCTTTTACTCTAATCTTATTGAAAAGAAGCTTCTTTCCTATAGTTATTTAACACAAGAATCATTTATAAAAAGCGAAACATTCGCAATGCCCACGGAACAAGAAAAGCGCGATCTATGCGGGCCGATAATCGCATGTGTAGACACGAGTGGAAGTATGTCAGGTGCACCGGAAATAACCGCCAAGACATTATTACTTGCTATTGCCAAAGAAGCGATTACCACTAAACGGAAGTGCTACATTATTTCTTTTTCCAGAGAGATAGAAACACTTGACATCTCCGATTTCAAGGGCGGAAATGCTTTGCAGACACTCATCGCATTTTTGAATAGATCTTTCAATGGAGGTACTGATGCCTATCCGGCATTGTGCGAAGCTGTTAGAGTTCTGCAAGAATCTGACTATAAGAATTCTGACGTTATTATGGTATCAGATTTTATTATGCCGAGTATGCCGCGCGAAATTGTAGCCTCTATCGAAACAGAAAAAGCAAATGGGACCAATTTCTATTCACTCGTGATTGGCTGCTCTGCAAACTACAATGCAATAAAGGTTTTTAATGATACTTTAATATACAATCCCTATTCTGAAGAAGGACGTAAGGCATTTGCAAAACGCATTTCACAGATATCCAAACGGATGTCTGACAATGTCCGGTAAACGTGCGGTGGGTTTGAGCGTCGGGAGAGGACTGGATCCTCATATAGCGTTAAAACAAGGAGGCCGACTAAAAAGCGATTTTTAGCCGGCCTCTTTCGTAGCCTCTACAGGAATCGAACCTGTATTTAAGGTTTAGGAAACCTCCGTTCTATCCGTTGAACTAAGAGGCCGCAATCGCTTACTGAGCGTCCTTGACTACGATCTGACGGCCACGATAGTAACCGCATTCAGGACATACCCTGTGATACATTACGGTAGCACCGCAATTAGGGCAGGTAGCGAGGGTAGGAACGGGAGCGAAATCGTGAGTACGACGCTTGTCCCTGCGCTGCTTTGAAAGTTTGTGTTTCGGATGTGCCATGGTACTTTATATTATTTATTGTTATTTCAAAATGTCCTTCAGCGCCGCAAACGGACTCCCCGCAGAGGGAGCGTCGCCCGCGGATTCTTCCGTGCTCAGATACTTCAGTGCCTCGGGATTGCATTCCCCTTCGGGGTGAACCCTGCGCATAGGCAGGGAAATGCAGGTGTAATCGTAGACGAACTGCGACAGGTCAAGTTCCTGGGAACCTTCGGGAATCATCACGATCTCCCTGTCACCTGCATCGGCCGTCTCCGCACCCTCGCCGAACTTGACACTCAGCTTGAACCCCGTATCCACAGGCAGCTCCAATTCCTCGAGACATCTGTCGCAAAGAACCGTCACCTTGCCCGTGATGGTGCCGTCCACACCGAAAAACCTCATCGATTTCTCGACATGAACCGTCACCCCGAGATCCGCTGCAAGAATCTCCGAGTTGCCGGAATTGCCAAAGAACGTTCCGTCGGCACGCCAGTCAAACTGCGTACCGCCTTGTGCCAATCCACTAAGGGGTATAACAAAGGGTTGCAAAGGTACGAATTTTTTTTCTATTATCAATCAGCGATATCACTATTTCTTTTGCGCGCAAGAGGATCGAGCAGAATCTTGCGTATTCGCATATGATGAGGAGTAACCTCCACGAGTTCATCTTCCTGGATATATTCCAGGGCTTCCTCGAGCGAAAACTTGATGGCGGGAGGCAGAAGTATCTTCTCGTCGGAACCGGCGGCACGCACATTCGTAAGCTGCTTGGCCTTGCAGATATTTATGTTGAGGTCGCGCTCGCGGGTATGCTCTCCCACGACCTGACCGGCATAAATCTCCTCGCCCGGCTCAACGAAGAAACGCCCGCGGTCCAGCAGCTTGTTCATAGAGTAGGCCTTGGCCTCTCCCGTCTCGAGCGACACCAGCGAACCGTTGTTGCGGTGCTCTATCTCGCCCTTGTACGGCTGATAATCCTTGAAGCGGTAGGCGACGATGGCCTCTCCCTGGGAAGCCGTCAGAAGGTTGCTGCGAAGGCCCATGAGGCCGCGGGTAGGGATCTCGAACTCCAGCAGAGTCCGGTCTCCGCGGGGCTCCATGCGCAGCAGCGCACCCTTGCGGCGGGTGGATATCTCGATGGCGGCGCCCACGAACTCTTCCGGCACCTCGATCGACATCTCCTCTATAGGCTCGCAGCGCTGCCCGTTGATGGTCTTGTCCAGCACCTTCGGCTGGCCTACCTGAAGCTCGAAGCCCTCGCGGCGCATGGTCTCGATGAGCACCGAAAGATGCAGTACGCCGCGCCCGTACACCACGAACGAGTCCGCACTGATACCCGGCTTGACGCGCAGGGCGAGGTTCTTCTCCAGTTCCTTCTCGAGACGGTCCTTGATGTGGCGGGAAGTCACGTACTTGCCGTCCTTGCCGAAGAAAGGAGAGTTGTTGATGGTGAAGAGCATGCTCATGGTAGGCTCGTCCACGGCGATGGGAGGGAGAGCCTCCGGATTCTCGGGATCCGCGATGGTATCCCCGATCTCGAAGCCTTCGATGCCCACCACGGCGCAGATGTCACCGCAGCCGACGGAGTCGACGTTCGCCTTGCCCAGGCCCTCGAAGGTCATAAGCTGCTTGATCTTGTGCTTCTGCACTATGTCGTAGCGCTTGCATAGGCTGATCTGCTGGCCGGTGTGAAGCGATCCGCGGGTTATCTTGCCGACCGCTATGCGCCCCACATAGGGAGAATACTCGAGCGAGGAAATCAGCATCTGCGGAGTACCCTCCACCACTGCAGGGGCGGGCACTTCTTCGAGGATGACATCCAGCAGAGGGGTGATGTCGGTGGTGGGCTTGCGCCAGTCGAGCGACATCCAGCCCTGCTTCGCCGAGCCGTAGACAGTCTTGAAATCCAGCTGCTCCTCGGTTGCGTCCAGATTGAACATGAGGTCGAAAACCTCCTCCTGAACCTCGTCCGGGCGGCAGTTGGGCTTGTCGACCTTGTTGATCACCACGATGGGTTTCTTTCCCATCTGGAGGGCCTTCTGGAGCACGAAACGCGTCTGGGGCATGCAGCCCTCGAAAGCGTCCACGAGCAGCAGCACGCCGTCCGCCATATTGAGAACGCGTTCCACCTCGCCTCCGAAGTCGCTGTGGCCGGGAGTGTCGATGATGTTGATCTTGACATCCTTGTAGGTGACGGACACGTTCTTGGCGAGGATGGTGATGCCGCGCTCGCGTTCGAGGTCGTTGTTGTCAAGGATGAGTTGCCCGAGATTCTCCGGCTGGCGCACCAGGTTCGCCTGATAGATCATACGATCCACCAGCGTGGTCTTGCCGTGGTCGACGTGGGCGATGATTGCTATATTTCTGATTTCCTGCATATTCTGCTGTAACTACTAAATAACCTGCAAATTTACGGAAATCTGGATAAAAATCAAAAAAGCCGTGCCCAAAAGGGGGTGCAGGGGGCTGGATAGCAAAGCGGGCCGCCGTGAGGCGACCCGCTGAAATTATTTTGCGCCGGCAAAATTACTGCTTCTCGATGATAACCGCACGGTTGAGTTCAGGAGTAGCGAACCTCTCGGTGCCGTCCCACTCTACCACGGTGATGTTCTCGCGGCTTACGCCGAGTTCGTCAACGAGGTTGTAAACAGTCTGTGCGCGCTCCTTGCTGAGCTGCTCGTTACGCTTCTTGGAACCGGTGCCGGTGTCGGCGCTTCCGTTGAGGGTGAACTTGACGTTCTCGCCACGGGAGATGATGTTCTTGATAGCGTATTCAGCGTGTGCCTTCTCGGTCTTGCTGAGGGTGCTCTTGCCGATGGTGAAGTAAACAACCACGGGCTCGTCGAAGAGACCGTCAACGTTGGTGTTGGCAGCCTTCTTGGCCTCGTCAACAAGCTGCTTGGCCTCATCCTGAGCGTTCTTTGCAGCAGCGTTGGCGTCAGCGATAGCCTTGTTGGCATCAGCGGCAGCCTTGTCGGCAGCAGCCTTTGCAGCAGCGATAGCGGCGGCAGCGGCGGCAGCGGTGGTGCTAACGCGGGTCCAGTTGCTCTTGCCGAAGTTGCGGTTGATACCGATCTGGCTCTTCCAGACATTATCTACACCGCCTTCACCTTCACCAAAAATAGTAGCGTCGGTAAGGATACCACCGAGCTCGAATGAAATTCCCCAATTGTCAGAGAAAGGATGCCAATTGGCAAAAACACCTGCTCCGGCACCAGCGGCGTTGACACCTGCAGACCTCATGAAAGGAGCAAGGGAGAAGTAAGGAGCGACCTCGAACTTGCGGCCTTCCTTGTAACCCCACCATGCATTGCAGATATTCCAAAGAATGTCGATATGGGCGTAGTTGAGATTGCGGGTGACATCAGCCTTAGGAGTAACTACCTGCATGCCGGTCCATCCGAAACGTACACCGTAGCAAGGATCGAACCACTTGAGGGCGAAGAGCTCTGTACCCCAAGCGATGCCGTTACCCTTCTTGAAAGGGTTGCCTACACCGGAGAGTTTGCCATTGAGAATCTTCTCAGGCGCATAGATAGGAGTGGAAGTACCGGAGTTCTGGCCGATAGCAACACCAACTGTCCAGTTGTCCCAGAAACCGTTGGTTTCATAGCCGCCGAATTTGAGATTACCATTCTCGTCGCGGTTGGTCTCCTGTGCAAAGGAAGCAACGCCGATAAGAAGGGCGGCAGCAATTGCAAAAAACTTTTTCATACTTTTTTTTATTTAGTTAACTAAAAATTAAACTACAACTAAACTGGCATACATGCCCGAAGGGCACAATTGCGCTGCAAATATAGAAAGATTTCGGCAAATACCAAAACTATTAACCATTTATCAACACTAAATGACATCGATTTCGTCTTTTTTCAACCACCCCTCTCTGCCGTCGCTCAGACGCACGTTGCACCAGTCGCCTACAGTATCCAGCAATTCGACCACGGTACCTTCGTGAAGGATGAAAAGGTTCTTGGTATCCGCTCCGGATGGTGAACTCTTCACGGACACCACGGGGCGCATCACCACGGCATCGTCGGTGCGGAAATAATCCCGTCTCTGCCAGGATGCGAAAACAAGGGTGAGAATCATCAGCAGCGCGGCCGCCAGGCCTGCGAAAAAGCCCCACTTGCGGGCAGCCCCGCCGGAGAGCAGGAAGAGCAGCAGCATCGCGAGTGTCAGCGCGAAGAAAAACAGCGATATCCACGCCCAGCTGTCCGAAGGCAGGATCCAGCACAGACGCCGCATCCAGCTTCGCAGGAAGAACTCCGGAACGGAGTCTATCTTGTCCTGGGTCAGCGAGCCCGCGAACTCCAGATTGTAGCGGGCGTCGGCATAGGAAGGATCCACTTTCAACGCCCTGGAATAATAGAGGATGGCCTCCGCCAGGCGGCTCTGGCGGAAATAGGCGTCGCCCAGATTGCAATACAGCTCCGGAGCCGCCAGCCCGAGGTCCTCGATGGCGCTCCAAGCCCGGGAGGCATCCTCCCAGCGGCCGTCCGAGTAAGCGGCCACGCCGGCGTTCCACAGGGAATCCGGATAAGCGTCCGCAGCCTGGCCGACCGACGGCACCAGCATCAGCAGAAGGGCGAGAGCCGCCCCGCCGGCTGCTTTCCTGTTGTTCTTTTTCATGGAAGAATCGATTGCGGATATCACCGCGACGGCACTTTCGTAGTGCGAATTCATGGCCTCGTTCCCGGCGTCCGGGGCGTAACGGGCAAATTCACAGGCGTCCAGCAGCCCGGTAAAATCGGCCGCCAGCCCCTCGGAAACGCCCTCCTCCGCCAGACGGGAGGCTATATTCTCCTTGTTCAGATCGCCCGCGTCGAGATTGAGCTTGTCCGAGATATATCCCAGCAGGGCCTTGTGCAGTTCCTCATAGAATGCGGTGTAGAGGTTCTTGTGCAGGAAGTCTCCCGCCTGGGCGAGACGCTTGCGGGCCATCTTTGTCGCGGCGCGGTTGCGGCTCCCGGCCACATCCGCCTTGCGTGCGGCCTGCCTGCGGAGGAAGAACCAGACGGCAGCGGCGGCAAGCAGAAGCAGCAGCGTCAGCACGTTGAACAGCGGCGAGAACACGAAGAACTTCCCGGCCCCCTCGAGCGAAGGAGACTTGGTGGAGATGAAGCGTATGTCGCTGCCCAGGTCCTTCACGTCCCGGCGGTTCTGCACGAGTTGCCCGCTGCCGGACTGAACGGCGCTCTCCAATTCCGCCCCGCGGGCCACGGAAAGGTGCATGGGAGCGGAACTCAGGGTGACATAACGGCCTGCCGCTATATCGTAGTAGCTGTACTCCACCGGCCCTATCTCGAAATCGCCGTGACTGCGGGGGATGAAAGGATATTCGAACACCCGGCTGCGGCCGAAGTCGGAAGATTTCACGTCGTACACCTCGAAATCCGGAGGGAAACTGAGCTTGGGCGCAGACAGCAGGGCAAGATTCCCCGTACCGGTCACCGTGACCTTCAGCGACGCCGCGTCGTGGGTCTTCAGAGAATCCCGCGTCAGCTCCGCCTTCATTTCGAATTTGCCCACGCCGCCCCCGAACGAAGCGGGAGCCCCGGCGGGCAGGGGCGAAACATGCAGGGTTACGGGCTGCGTGCTGACGCGCTTGCGGACCTGCCTGTAGCTGTCCTGGAAGAAGCTGTCGAAGATGCTTCCGGAAGATGAGGCCGATGCCCTGACGTTCACCAGGCACACCACCTCGGCGGGGTCTATCTCGAAATCCCCGGCCTTCTGCGGGATCAGGTTCCAGCTGCGGATGACGGCAGTGTTGAAGATCTCCCCGCCCACGTTCTCGCGCTTGAACTCGATATTCGAGGGAGTCTGGATCTCCTGGGTCCAGAAGCCGTTGAATGTAGGGAAACGGACATCCTCGAAGCCGGCGATGTTCACTCTCTGATAGAGTTTGAGGGTTGCGGTGATGCCCTCCCCTACCACGGCCCTGTTCTTGTTAACCAGAAGGCGCATGTAGATGTCATCGGAGGAGATGGCGCCCGTGGCGGAACTGCCGCCCTGCCTGCCGCTGTTTGCGGAAGAGGAGGCTGAACTGCCGGACTTCGCAGCGCCCCCCGCCACCACCTCGATTGAGAAACTGCGGGAACTCACCTTCTTCCCCTGTATGGTGGCGCTGGCCCCGGGAAGCGAGAAGGAGCCGGCACGCACGGGCATCAGTACGTATGTATAGGAATTGGTGACGCTCTTCGAGCGCTTGCCGTTGACGATGCTGATTGAGGTGGAAGTGCTCTTCTGCGGGCCCCAAATCAACTTGAAACCGTCCCCGGGAGCCCATTCGAACTCGGAGGCGGCGTGTTCCCCCTCAACGGAGAAGGTCACGTTGAACTGCTCGTCGGCCGCCACCAGATTGGGGGCGTCGACCCGTATGGACTGTGCCCGCAGGCCGAACGCCGCAAGCACGCACATGCATATCGTAAGTAATCTCTTCATTTCTACCAATTCTTCTCTTTCTGGCGGGATTTGAGCAGGGCCGCCTTCTCCTTTTTCACCTTGTCCTGGGTTTCCTTCTCCTTGGCCTGGACGGCCTGCAGCATCTGCCGGGCCTGCTGGGGAGAAATCTGCTGGCGCTGCTGCTGACCATCCTGCCCATGGTCCTGATTCTGCTGATCCGGCCGGTTTTGCTGATTCTGCTGATCCTGCTGATTCTGTTGGTCCTGCTGATTCTGCTGGTCCCCGTCCGGATCCTCAGGCTGATCCTCGGGTTGGTCTTCGGGGGGATCCTGCTGATCCTGGTTCTGATCCTGATCCTGATTCTGGTCCTGGTCCTGGTTCTGCTGTTGATCCTGATTCTGCTGTTGATCCTGATTCTGCTGCTGATCCTGCAGCATCTTCTTTGCGTAGGTGTAGCGCTCCTTCGCCAGCATGTTATCCGGATCCATCAGCAGCACATTGCGGAACAACTTCACCGCCTCCTGCCAGTTCCGGGTGTCGATGGCGACGGTCCCCAGATTGAACGAACTGCGTATCAGGTCCTTCGGGGCGGCTGAAGACTGCAGCGCCTTGCCGAAGGCCTCCGCAGCCCCCTGCTTGTCTCCCTTGCCGCTCAGCACCACGCCGAGATTGTTCCATCCGGCGACCGATGCGGTATCCTTCGCCACCGCCTTCCTGTATTCCAGTTCCGCAGCGGCCGCATCCCCCTTGCGCAGGGCCCTGTTACCCGCGCGCACCTCCTTCCTGTCGATCTGGGCCGACAGAGGCAACGCGCTCAGCATCAGCAATATGACTATCAGTCTTTTCATCAGAACAAACTCCTTTTCCAGCGTCTGGACCCTATCAGCATCTCGATCACCAGCAGGGCCAGCGCGACGGCGAAGAAATACATGTACAGCTCGTCATACTCCTCGAACACCATCGACTTGAAGTATTCCTCCTCCATCCTGTTTATATCGTTGATTATGGGATTCAGGCCGAACTCCTCGTTGCCCGCATGCACGTAGGCACCGCCTCCGACCTCGGCCATCCTGCGCAGCGTACCCTCGTCCAGATGCGTCACGACGATGTTGCCGTCCTTGTCCTTCAGCAGGTCCCCGTCCATGGGGATGGGCTCGCCGCGGAGCGACCCTACGCCTATGGTATATACCTTTATCCCCAGGTCCGCAGCCTGCTTCGCCGCGTCTACCGGGTCATCCTCGTGGTTCTCGCCGTCGGTGATTACGATTATCGCGCGGCTCTTCTCGCTCTGGGCGCTGAAACCGCGGGCGGCCGTCAGCACCGCATCGCCTATTGCCGTTCCCTGCACCGGAATCGACTCCGTACTGATGCTGCCCAGGAACATCTTGGCCGACACATAGTCGTTGGTGATAGGCAGCTGCACGAAGGAAGTGCCCGCGAAGATGATGAGCCCGATGCGGTCCCCCTGCAGTTTGTCGGTGATGCGGGAGATGGCAAGCTTGGCCCTTTCCAGACGGTTCGGGGAGTAATCCTTCGCCAGCATGGAGTTGGACACGTCCAGGCAGATCATTATCTCTGCGCCCTTGGTCTCCTTCTCCTGGAGCTTCGCGCCCATCTGCGGGCGGGCCAGGCCTATCACGAAACAGAGGAAGGCCAGGTCGAAAAGCACCAGCCTCACCCATCCCTTCGCTCCGGACCAGGAAGGCATCAGGGCGTTCACCAGCTCCGGATCGCCGAACTTGCCTATCCGCTGCTTCCTGAGAGCGCGCGCAAGACCGTAAAGGAGCGGCAGCAACGGCACCAGGACAAGCAGTAGAAGATATTGATGATTCGCGAATATCAGCATTACGGCAACCTCCTCAGCAATAGTTTCAGCACAAGTTCGAGCAGCAGGCAGACGAGCGCCCACAGCGCATACTTGCCGAACAGTTCTTTATATACGGGGAAACTGTCCACGGTGGTGCGGACCTTCTCCATCTGGTTTATCTCCGAATAGATTTCTGCGAGTTTCGTGTTGTCGGTGGCACGGAAATACCGCCCTCCGGTGGCCTCCGCCACGCTCTTGAGCAGATCCTCGTCTATCTCCACCGGCATATTGCGCACCTCCACTCCCCAGGGCGTCATGACGGGATAGGGGGCTTCCCCCTGCGTTCCGAGCCCGATGGTGTAGACGCGCACCCCGTAGGTCTTGGCGATTTCGGCGGCCGTTGCGGGAGCTATCTCGCCGCGGTTGTTCACGCCATCGGTCAGCAGAATGACCACCCGGCTCTTGGCATCGGAATCCATCATGCGCGCAATTGCGGTGGCCAGGCCGTTGCCTATGGCCGTGCCGTCCTCGATGAGGTCCGTCTGCACGTCCTTCATGAGGTTGATAAGGGTGGCGCGGTCGGTCGTGAGAGGGCACTGGGTATAGCTCTCCCCGGCGAACACGACTATTCCCATGCGGTCGGAAGGCCTCTGGGCGATGAACTCCACTGCAATGTCCTTGGCAGCGCTGATGCGGTCCGGGGTGAAGTCGCGTGCGAGCATGCTCGTCGACACGTCCATCGCGAACACTATGTCTATGCCCTCGGTGTCCACCTTTTCGGTTTCGGTGGATGAGCGGGGCCGGGCGATGGCGACGATGATGAGGCAGAGGGCCGCGATGCGCAGGATGAAAGGCAGATGCCGCAGCCAGGCAAGGGTGGACCTGCCGCCGGCGAGCCAGGGCTGCAGGCTGGAAACCCGCATGTGCGGCCGTCTGCCGCTCAGTTCCTGCCAAAGATAGTGGGCGACGAGAAGCAGCGGCAGCGCCAGCAGCCAGAGGAGTCCGGGATACTCAAAGAACATCTCCTTCCTGCTCCTCCTCAAGCGTGCTGCGGTAGGTGTCGGTGACGAACTTCACCGCAGTGGGCACCACCTTCGCGTTATATTCGTCCGGGGCGGTATGCTTCGCGAACTTCACGAAGTCCGCCGTCTCGAAGAGTTCCCTGGTCTCGTCGAAGAGTTCGGGACTGATGTCGCCGGCACCCTTGAGGGCGTCGAACACCTCGGCGGTCGTCATCTCCGGAGCATCCACTCCGAAGCGCGACTCCATATAGTTCTTCAGGGCGTCCGTGACCCCGGAATAGAAGCCCTTCTGCTTCTCGGGGGCCCAGTACTGGCTCCCGCGATAGCCGTCGAGCTTGCGCAGAGCCGTGATGTGCGCCGGTTCGGAGGGCTTTTCCTCTTCGCGGCGTTTCCTCCGCCTCCACAGGACCAGCCCGACTATCAGCGCTATCAGCAGTATGTCCGCCCCGGCGAGCCAGGGGAAGAGTTCCGCATAGGTAAGAGGATAGCGGACAACAGGCGCGAGGGCGTTCTCCGCAATCCTCGCGGAATCCAGGGGGAACTGCGCGACGCGGAACACCGGCGTCTTGAAAACGAGGGTGTCCGTCTTCCCATCGCTTTTGCGCTGCACGTAAATCGGAGGCAGTGCGAAATCGCCTTCCTCGAAGGGGGCGAGCAGAACGCTTCCGCGGATGTTCATGAGGCCTTCGCGGCGGCGGAATCTGGTCGTATCCACCTTCCAGTCCCTCACCAGCGCGAGGGTATCTGCCGGAAGCGACTTGAGGTCCTGCAGAGCGAGGTCCGTGCCGGGCCTTACGTTATCCAGTTCGAAGCCATATTCCAGACGGTCTCCAACATAAATGGAGTCGCGCTTCTGCAGAGGCCGCAGGAACGCGTCCCCTTTCGGAACAATCTCCAGAAGAACCAGCAGTATGCTTGCAAGAATATTCATCGTTTGGCAAAGAAGTTCATCAGGGAGCGGACGTAGTCGGCGTCGGTGGATATCTCCACGCTCCCTATCTTATATCGGTTGAACAGCTGCTGCTCGGCCGCGGCCAGGGTGCCGAACCACTGCGCGTAGGCCCTGCGGACGGACGCGCTGCCGGTATTCACCCATGCCGAGCGCCCTGTCTCGCTGTCCTTCACGTTCACGAGCCCTACGGGCGCGAGGCTGCGTTCCCTCGGATCGCATACCTTGATGACGGAGAGGTCGTGGCGGCCGGCCGCAACCTTGAGCGCGTCCTCGTAGCGGGGTCTGCCGGCCGCATCTGCGTCCAGCATGTCGCTCAGCAGGAAGGCCGTGCACTTCTTCTTGATGGCCCCCGTCAGGAACTCCAGAGCCGCGCCTATGTCCGTGCCGTCGGACGAGGGTTCCAGTTCGAGCATCTCCCGGATTATATGGAGGAGATGGCTGCGGCCTTTCTTCGGGGGGATGAATTTCTCCACGTGATCGCTGAAGAAGAGGGCGCCGACCTTGTCGTTGTTGAGGATGGCGCTGAAACTCAGCACCGCCGCTATCTCGGCGAGCAGCTCGCGCTTCGTGCGCACCTGCGTGCCGAACAGCCCGGAACGGCTCACGTCCACCAGCAGCACCACCGTCATCTCGCGCTCCTCCTCGAACACCTTCACATAGGGGGAATGCAGGCGCGCGGTCACGTTCCAGTCCATGTTGCGGACGTCGTCGCCGTACTGATACTCGCGCACCTCGCTGAAGGCCATTCCCCTGCCCTTGAACGCAGAGTGGTACTCTCCCGCGAAAATCTGGTGGGAGAGGGCCTTGGTGCGGATCTCTATCTTCCGGACCTTCTTTATAAGTTCTTCCGGTGTCATTACGGAACCACCACCGCGTTGATGACCTGCGAGATGATTTCTTCCGTGGTGACGTTCTCCGCCTCGGCTTCGTAGGTAAGGCCGATGCGGTGGCGCAGCACCTCGGGGCAGACGGCGCGCACGTCCTCCGGGATCACGTATCCCCTGCGCTTGATGAAGGCGTAGGCCTTCGCGGCGGCGCTCAGCGAGATGCTGGCACGGGGGGATCCGCCGTAGGAGATGAGGTCCTTCAGGCCCTTGAGGCCGTATTCCTCAGGGGTGCGGGTGGCGTATACTATATCTACTATGTAGCGCTCGATCTTCTCGTCCATATATACCTCGCGGACGATGTTCCGGGCGCGGATGATGTCCTCGGGGCTTACTACGGCGTTGGGTTTTGGGAACTCGCCGGTATTGTTCATGCGGATGATGAGCTTCTCCTCTTCCTTCTTCGGGTAGTCCACCCGCACCTTCAGCATGAAGCGGTCCACCTGGGCCTCGGGCAGAGGATAGGTTCCTTCCTGCTCCACGGGGTTCTGGGTGGCCATCACAAGGAAGGGCTCGGGCAGGGCGAAGGTCTGGTCGCCGATGGTGACCTGCCTTTCCTGCATCGCCTCGAGAAGCGCACTCTGCACTTTCGCCGGGGCGCGGTTGATTTCATCCGCCAGCACGAAATTGGCGAAGACGGGGCCCTTGCGCACCTCGAACTCCTCCTTTTTCTGGGAGTAGATGAGGGTGCCGGACACGTCGGCGGGGAGGAGGTCCGGAGTGAACTGTATACGGCTGAACTTGGCATTGATAGCCTTGCTCAATGTGCTGATCGCCAACGTTTTGGCAAGTCCGGGCATACCTTCGAGGAGGATGTGTCCGTTGGCGAGAAGGGCTATCATCAGGTTCTCGACCAGATGCTTCTGGCCGACGATCACCTTGCCCATCTCGAGAGAAAGGATGTCGACGAATCCGCTTTCCTGCTGGATGCGGTCGTTCAGTTCCTTGATGTTTACACTTTCCATATATTTTGATAACTTTGTATGCTATGCGTTATTCCATCAAATTGTCTTACGCCGGTTCAGGCTTCCGCGGCTGGCAGCGCCAGCCTTCCGACCCGTCGGTGCAACAATGCCTCGAAGAAGCCCTCGGCAGTCTTCTGGGCACAAAGACTCCGGTAATCGGAGCGGGACGTACGGACACGGGCGTGAATGCAATCGGTTACGTAGCGTGTTTCGACGGCCCCGCGGGCCTTGCGGCAGAAGACTTCCGCTACAAATTAAATGCCATCCTTCCCCGCACGGTGGTGGTAAATTCCATCTCCGAAGCGGCGCCGGATTTCCATGCGCGCTTCGACGCCGTCCGGCGGGAATACACCTATTTCCTGCACAGGAGCAAGGATCCTTTCGTGGAGGCATTTTCGTGGCAGTGCGGTTATCCGGGGCTGGATTTCGATGCGATGAACCGGGCGGCCGCGGCCCTCGTCGGGACTCACGATTTTTCGTGCTTCGAGAAGGTCGGGGCTGACAACAAGACTTCCGTTTGCACCGTTTTCGAAGCCTTCTGGCAGCCTTATACCCCGAGCCTTACGGCTATCTGTGGGGGCGCCGCGGACGGGACTTTTCCTTCTTCCGCGGCGGGCAAAGGGCCCGTCTGTGTCCCGCAAGGGGACCCCAGTACGGGCATTGCCCGGCCGTATGACGCCCTCGCAGGAAAAGTCCCGTCCGCAGCCGTGCACGCTGAGGCGTGCAGTGAAATGCCCGGACAGGCATCCGAAGGAACCTTTCCTGCGGTGGATGCAGACGGAACGGCTCCCTCTTCCGCGGCGGGCAAAGGGCAGGTCCGTGTCCCACAAGGGGACCCCGGTACCTGCATTGCCCGGCCGTACTACGCCCTCGCAGGAGCCGTTCCGGAGCTGCAGTACTGGTATTTCCGGATTTCTGCGGACAGATTTCTGCGGAATATGGTCCGGGCCATCGTCGGGACGCTGATCGATGTCGGGCGCGGCAAGCGCAGCATCGCCGATTTCGCGGAACTCGTCCTCCCGGCCCAGGACTCCGGCATCCCCTCCGCGGACTCCGGCGAAGCAATCCCTCCGCTACGGGCAAAGGCCCCGTCTGCGACCCACGAGGGGCCGGCAGTACGGGCGTTGCCCGTCCGCAAGCCTCCCCTGCGTTCGCTGGCCGGGGAGTCGGTGCCGGGGCACGCATTGTTCCTGTCAAAAATAGAATACTGATATGATACAGCAGCTTCTTGGAATAGACATCGGCGGCACCAAGTGCGCCGTCATCTTCGGGATCGACACCGACGGAGTCATCTCCATCGCCGACAAGGTGCGCTTCGACACCGCCGACGTGCAGACCACCATCGGACGCATCCTTTCCGAACTCAAGGGGATGTGCGCCCGGCACTCCCTCGACGCCTCCAACACCCGTGGCATAGGCATCTCCTGCGGCGGCCCGCTGGACAGCCGCAAAGGCCTGGTGATGTCGCCGCCGAATCTCCCCGGGTGGGACAACATCCCCATAGTGAAGCTCGTGGAGGACGCCACCGGCATCCCTGCATCCCTGCAGAACGACGCCAACGCCTGCGCTCTGGCGGAATGGAAGTACGGGGCCGGCAGGGGCACCCGCAACATGGTCTTCCTGACCTTCGGCACCGGGCTCGGAGCGGGGCTCGTGCTGGACGGCCGTCTCTACTCCGGCACCAACGACAACGCCGGTGAACTCGGGCACATACGCCTCTCCGAATTCGGTCCCGTGGGCTACGGCAAGGCCGGTTCCGTCGAAGGATTCGCCAGCGGAGGAGGCATCGCCCAACTGGCCGCATCTGCCGTGAAGGAGAAGCTGATGATGGGGCAGAAGGTGGCATGGTGCCCGGACGGGGATCTTTCCGCCATCACCGCCCGTACCGTGGCCGAAGCCGCAAAGGCCGGTGACGAACTCGCGAAGAGCATCTACCGCACCTCTGCCACATATCTCGGCAGGGCTCTCGCGATGGTCATAGACATGCTGAACCCGGAGGTGATCGCCATCGGCAGCATCTTCGTGCGCGCCGAAGAACTCATCCGTCCCTTCATGCAGGCCGCGATCGAGCGCGACGCCCTCCCCGGCGCCGCCGCCGTCTGCAAGGTCAAGCCCGCCGAACTCGGCGAATCCATCGGTGACATCGCAGCCCTCTCCCTCGCCGCCACGCTCTGACCTTTCTTTCCCCTGCATTTGCAGGATCCGCAAGTGCCGCCCCCGGAGTTTCTGCAAGTGCCGCGGCACCCTCTCCCCCCTTTAAGTGCTCCCGGTCCTACACAAAATGACCGACCGGGAGCAAAAAAGGCCAAAAATGCTCCCGGTCCTACAATTATTGTACGACCGGGAGCACCTGAAGCAATACTTGAAGCGGGTTCTGCGAGGAACTATCGGGCTATCCGAAAAGATTGATATCCGGTTCTTCCGTGTATCCGATCAACATTTCGAACGGCACATCCAGCACCTTCGAGGCCCGGAAGATCGTGTCGAGATTCCTTGTCTTGAAAAGAACGTTTACATTCTGCTTCCTTATACCCATCTGGCGGGCGAACTCCGACTTGCTCATGCCACGGTTGCGGAGTATTTCCACCCCTTTTTCTTCGAATACTGTTTTTGACATCGCGAAATATTTCTGCAAAGGTAATATTTTCTTATTCCGATTTCAATTATTATTTTTAGATTTGTACCCGATGCCCGCAATTTGGCTGCCGGTCCGGCAGATCAGGAGGATATAGTCCCGTTGCGGCATCGTCCGAACATAAACGAAAGATTGAGGAGTGTCTATGAAAATGAAATTCTGGTTCGTCACCACCGACCATCTGGAAGACCGCATCTGGTTCAAGGATGATGAAGACTTCAAAGCAGCAATGAACATCATTGCGGTGCTCTCTACTGCCACGGGGCTGAAAATCGTAGCATTCATACTGATGTCCAACCACGTACATTTCATCCTTTCATGCGAAAGGGATGCCGCCGACATCTTCATTACCCGATTCAAGAAGATGTACTCTCAGTACTACAGCAGGAAATACGGCCCATGCTCATTTCTGCACAGGAACAAAGTCGACATCCGGCCTGTGTTCCTCGACGATGAGGATTTTGAAAGGAGGGTCGCGTATGTGCTCATGAACAGCGTGGCGGCGAATATCTGCCTGCATCCCTCAGCGTATCCCTGGGGAACCGGAGGATGTTACTTCCGCAGCGGTTCCGGCGGCTCATCCAGAATTGGAGATTTCAGCGAGAGGGGGCGCATAAGACTGTTGCACAGCAAGTTGCCCGTACCTGACGAGTATATTTTGGACGATCGTGGATTCATCGATCCCGCATCGTACGTTCCGGTAAAGTTCGTGGAATCCGTGTTCAGGACGCCGAAAAGGATGAACTGGTTCCTGCAGAATTCTTCAAAAGCGAAGCGCGTCGGCGAGGCACCTTCGTTCAACGACCAGCTGATGTCCGCAGCCATACGCGATCTTTCCGTCTCCCTTTTCCGAAAACCTGGAGTCATGCAATTGGATGATGCGCAGAAAGCTGAACTGTTCCGGCAGATCCGCTATAGGTTTTCCGCCGATCCCGCCCAGATTGCCAGGGTCTGCGGAGTTCCGTACGACGAGGTCTGTGCGCTGCTGGAATCCGTGTAATGCCGCACTTTTTCTTAGGGAGTGGCGGAAGTGTCCGTGGAATGGTGGAGTGCTGTTGAAGTGGCGGCGGTTCTCGTGGAGTGGTGGGAGTGCTGTTGAATGGCGGCGGTTCTCGTGGAGTGGTGGGAGTGCTGTTGAAGTGGCGGGAGTGCTCCCGGTCCTACAGAAAATGACCGACCGGGAGCAAAATAGGCCAAAAATGCTCCCGGTCCTACAGTTTTTGTACGACCGGGAGCACCTGAAGGGCTACTTCAGGTGCGACATATCACGAAATGAATGACGGAGACGACTTCGGCAGTCTCGAAAAGCCTGGCAGACTCCGGGCGGACAGGCTACGTGTCCGGAAGATGCTTTTCGGACTGGCTGACACCGAGGGGGCAGTTTGCGTGTCCGACAGATATATTTCGGGCGGACAGACACCGAAGAAGCAAGTTACATGTCCGACAGATGTATTTCAGGCCGGGCAGACACTGAAGAAGCAAGTTGCGTGTCCGGCAGATGCTTTTCAGCCGGGCAGACACAGAATGGGCAGTTTGCGTGTATGGCAGATGCTTTTCGGGCGGACAGGCTCCGGGCGGGCAGCTTACGTGTCCGGCAGATGCTTTTCAGGCGGGCAGACACCGAAGAAGCAAGTTACGTGTCCGGAATGCGGGGCTGAAAGGAATGCGGAGCTGAAAGGAATGCGGGGCTGAAAGGGGTGCGGGGGTTGGAGGGGGGTGCGGGGGCTGGCAGTGGTGCCCGGAGTTTTCGCCGGCGGGTGTTTTTCTGAGGGGCGGTGAAAGGCGGCGGGCGGAAATTGAGTTTTTTTGATTATATTTGTGCGATATTATAATTTATGGGAATTATGCTCTTTACTTTACTCCAGGCCGACACTCTCGCAGAGGCAGTGCAGGCCGCTCCGGTTCCGCAGGAGATGTCTTATTCGCTCATCGACATGGCAATGAAGGGCGGATGGATCATGGCAGTCCTGCTCGTCCTCTCCATCATCGCGATTTACATCTTCGGCAAGAAACTCGTGCAGATCAACCGCGCATCGAAGGTGGACAGGAATTTCATTGACGACATCCGCGACTACATACACGACGGCAAGACCAAGTCCGCCATCACCCTCTGCGGCAAATACGACAATCCTACCGCACGTCTGGTAGAGAAAGGCCTCGAGCGCATCGGGCGTCCCCTCACCGACATCCAGGCCGCAGTCGAGAACACCGGCAACCTTGAGGTCGCACGCCTCGAGAAGGGTCTCCCCTTCCTAGCTACAATCGCCGGCGGCGCTCCCATGCTCGGATTCCTCGGAACCGTAATGGGTATGGTAAGGGCCTTCTTCAACATGGCCAACGCAGGCAACAACATCGACATCACCCTTCTCTCCGGAGGTATCTACGAAGCCATGATCACCACCGTGGGAGGTCTGATCGTGGGTATCCTCGCATACTTCGGATACAACTACCTCACATCCCGCATTTCCGACGTGGTGTTCACGATGGAGAATGCCACCATCGGTTTCATGGACGTGCTCAATGATCCCGAATCCGCACAGACGGTCAAAGCAGAAGAATAATGGCAATCAAGAGAACAACAAAGGTGGACGCTTCGTTCTCGATGTCGAGCATGACCGACATCGTGTTCCTGCTGCTCATCTTCTTCCTGGTGACGTCCACCCTCATCAACCCCAACGCCCTCAAGCTCCTGCTCCCCAAGAGCACCGGCCAGGTGAGCGCAAAGCCAACGGTCAGCGTGAGCATCAAGGACTGGGGTGACGGGCAGTACACCTATCACATCAACGGCAACGAACTTGCCGAGAATGGCATAGAGCAGGTGGAAGACGACCTCGTGGGGCTCCTCCAGAACGAGGAGGACCCTACCTTCAGCATCTACTCCGACGAAAGTGTTCCCATAGGCGAGATTGTGCAGGTGATGAACATCGCCAAGCGCAACCACTACAAAGTCATACTCGCAACCCAGCCTGAGTAAAGATGAAAGAGTATCTGCGCGAAAGAAAGAAGACCGAGGACAGGTCGAAGGTGACGGGCATCGTGCTCACGGTGCTGCTGCATGCCGCCGCCCTGTGCCTGGTGTCTTTCTCCGGACTCAGCTACATCTATCCCCCGCCGGAAGAAACCTCCTTCCTGCTCGACTACACCGAGGAAGAGGATATACAGTTCAAGCCGGTCTACGGCCGTGAGCCCCAGGGAGAAGATGTCGACAGGGAGAAGGATGTCGAACTCGTGCAGAAGAGCGAATCCCCCAACGAGAGTCTGGCGCAGAACCTGACTCCCGCCGCAAAGCCGGACGATTTCGGCGACGTGGAAACACCTGAACCTCCCCGGGAGGAAGAGCCCAAGCTCGATCCCAGGGCCGCCTTCCCCGGAATGGCGAAGAAGGATACCACCCTCACGGCACCCCACAACGCCCGCGAAGCGTCTTCCGACTTCCGCGCCGGACAGGCCACGGGCAACACCGAAAAGGCCAGGACCGAGGGCGTGGCGAACGCCCACGTGGAAGGCCGCAAGGTGAACAAGTCCACCCTGGTCAAGCCGGGCTACGACGTGCAGGAGAGCGGAAAGATAGTCATGAAGATATGGGTGGACAACTACGGCAACGTAAAGAAGGCCATAGTGGACGACGGCACGACAATTTCCAACACCAAACTCATTGCGGAAGCGCGCGCTGCCGCGATGAAAGCACACTTCGATCAGAAAATCGACGCCCCTGCGATGCAGGAAGGCACGATCACATACATTTTTAACCTACAATAATTTTCAAAATGCATCGCGGCGCGACGTGAGTCGCACTCATGCAAAAAACTCAAGACAATGGCAGAATTCAGCAAAGATGGTCGCAAGCTCAGGCCGAGAAGGTCGGCTTCGGCAGGATCCCGCCCAGCCTACAGCACCAGCGAGAAGCGCGGTGAGGGCGAAGGGCGCGGCAACAATTATGGAGAGCGCAGGCAGTACGGCGAGCGCAAGAGCTACGGCGAACGCCGCGGCGGTTCCGGCGAGGGCCGCGGATACGGCGAGCGCAAAGGCTTCGGCGAGGGCCGCAGCAGTTACGGCGAACGCAAGAGCTTCGGCGAAGGGCGCAGCAACTACGGCGAGCGCAAGAGCTACGGTGAGCACCGCGGCGGTTCCGGCGAAGGCCGCGGATACGGCGAGCGCAAAGGCTTCGGCGAGGGCCGCAGCAACTACGGTGAACGCAAGAACTTCGGCGAGCGCAAGCAGTTTGGAGATCGCAAGCAGTTCGGCGAGCGCAAGTCCTACGGACAGAAGCCCTCGTACGGCGCAAAGCGCGGAAGTAACAACAAGGCGGCGGAAGAAGGCATCAGCCGCATGATAGAGGCCAGCCCCAAGGCTCCTCAGGTATCCGATTTCGATGCGGCTCCCAACCTCGTCAAGGAGGAGATCCGCCTCAACAAGTTCATAGCCAATTCGGGAGTATGCTCCCGCCGCGAGGCCGACACCATGATACAGGCAGGCGTCGTCACCGTCAACGGGGAGGTGGTCACCGAACTCGGCACCAAGGTCAACGTCCTCAAGGACGTGGTCAAGTTCAACGGCGAGACTCTGCGCGGCGAAGCCAAGGTGTACATCGTGATGAACAAGCCGAAAGGCTATGTCACCACCGCATCCGACCCCCACGCCGAAAAGACCGTCATGGATCTGCTGAAAGGCTGCCAGACACGCGTCTATCCCGTAGGACGCCTCGACAAGGCCACCACCGGCGTGCTCATGTTCACCAATGACGGCGAGATTTCCGAACGCCTGACCCATCCTTCCTACGACAAGAAGAAGATTTACCAGGTGGTGCTCAACAAGCCTCTCACCGAGGAGGCCCGCCAGCAGATTCTCGCAGGCGTGGAGCTCAGCGACGGCAAAGTGGAAGCCGACGCCCTGGAGTTCATCGACCCCGAAGACAAGCGCAAGCTAGGCATCGAGATCCACTCCGGCAAGAACCGCGTGGTGCGCCGCATTTTCGAGGCTGTGGGCTGCGAGGTCCGCACCCTGGACCGCGTCTACTTCGCAGGCCTCACCAAGAAGGGCCTGAAGAAGGGAGAATGGCGTTATCTCACCGAAGGAGAAATCAACATCCTTAAAATGGGAGCATACGTATAATGGCGCATAAATCCGGATTCGTCAACATCATAGGCAACCCCAACGTCGGCAAGAGCACGCTGATGAACGCGATGGTGGGCGAAAAGCTGTGCATAGTCACGGCCAAGGCCCAGACCACCCGCCACCGCATCATGGGGATAGTCAACGGGGAGGACTTCCAGATTGTCTACTCCGACACTCCCGGCATACTCAAGCCGGTCTACCGCCTGCAGCAGAACATGATGAACTTCGTCGACACCGCCATCGGCGACGCCGACATCATCCTCTACGTCACGGACACGGTGGAGAAGCCGGACAAGAACATGGACTATGTAGAGAAACTCTCCCGCCTGGACTGCCCCGTCATCATCGTCATCAACAAGATAGACATCAGCAGCCAGGAGAAGGTGCGAGCCCTGATGGACTGGTGGCAGGAGAAAGTGCCCGCCGCCATCATCATCCCCGCATCCGCGCAGGAGAACTTCAACCTCGAGGCCATCATGAACACCGTGGTGGAGCATCTTCCGGAATCCCCGGCCTGGTACGACAAGGATACTTTCACCGACAGGAATCTCCGCTTCTTCGCATCGGAAATCATCCGCGAGAAGATACTCCTGAACTACAAGGACGAGATCCCCTACAGCTGCCAGGTGGAGATAGAAACCTTCAAGGAAGGCGAGGAGCGATACGACATAGGCGCCATCATCTACGTGATGCGCGACTCCCAGAAGGGAATCATCATAGGCAAGGGCGGATCAGCCCTCAAGAAAACCGGCACCGCCGCCCGCATCGAAATGGAGGACTTCTTCCAGAAGAAAGTCTTCCTCCAGCTGCTTGTGAAGGTGGATCCGGATTGGCGGGAGAGCCGCCGGGAACTGCGTAAATTCGGCTACGAAGAATAGTGTCATTCCGAACGAAGTGAAGAAACCATGAGCGAAGACTACGAAGATATCCAGAACGAAGAACTCGACGATCAGGAAGTCGGGGAAGAAGTATTGGAAGAAGGCGAAGGGAGCGAAGAGAAGGCCGGCAAGTTCGACCGTCTGCTCGGCAGCGACAGCCGCCGCTTCAAGCTCTCGGGCATGTTCAAGGACTGGTTCCTGGATTACTCTTCCTACGTAATCCTGGAACGCGCCGTCCCCCATATTGTGGACGGCCTCAAGCCCGTGCAGAGGCGCGTGCTCCACGCCATGTTCAAGATGGACGACGGCAACTACACCAAGGTCGCGAACATCGTGGGCCAGGCGATGCAGTACCATCCGCACGGCGACGCCTCCATCCTCGGAGCCCTCGTGCAACTCGGCCAGAAGAACCTGACCGTGGACTGCCAGGGTAACTGGGGGAACATCCTCACAGGAGACTCCAACGCAGCGCCCCGATACATCGAGGCGCGCCTCTCCAAGTTCGCGAAGGAGGTAGTCTTCGATCCGGAAATCACCAACTGGATGAACTCCTACGACGGCCGCAACCAGGAGCCGACCGAGCTCCCGGTGCGCTTCCCCCTCCTGCTCGCCCAGGGCACCGAAGGCATCGCCGTAGGCATGGCGTCCAAGATCCTTCCACATAACTTCAACGAACTTCTGGACGCTTCCGTCAAGATTCTCGAAGGCAAGCCCTACGAACTCTATCCGGACTTCCCCACAGGCGGCTTTGCCGACTGCAGCAAATACAACCGCGGCCAGCGGGGCGGCTCCGTCAAGGTGCGCGCCCGCATCGAGAAGGTCGACAAGAACACGGTGGCCATAACCGAAATCCCCTACGGCAAGACCACCCACATGCTCATCGACTCCATACTCAAGGCAAAGGACAAGGGCAAGATCAAGATCAAGAAGATCGAGGACATGACCACCGACAAGGTGAACATCATCATCCATCTGCCCAACGACGTGTCGCCGGACAAGACCATCGACGCCCTCTACGCCTTCACCGACTGCGAGGCCAACATCGCTCCCAACGCCTGCGTCATCGTCGAGAACAAGCCCCAGTTCCTGAATGTCCACGACATTCTCGAATACGACACCTTCCACACCCGCGACCTTCTGGAGAAACAGCTCCGCATCAAGCTCGCAAAGCTGGAAGACGACTGGCACTGGAGCAGCCTGGAGCGCATCTTCTTCGAAGAAGGCGTGTATCATCTCCTGGAAGACAAGTCCTTCCCGGACTGGGAGGCGCAGAAAAACGCCATCCTTGCAAGGATGCAGGAATTCCGCGCGCAGGTGCGCAGGGACATCATAATGGAGGATATCGACCGTCTGGTGGAGAAGCCCGTGCGCAAGATTTCCCGTTTCGACGTCAAGGCTGTGGAAGACAAGATTGCAGGGCTGGAAGAGCAGATGGCAGCCGTCAAGGCGAATATCGAGGGCATCACCGCCTACACCATCGAATGGTTCAAGAACCTCAAGAAGAAGTATGGCAAGGACTTCCCGCGCCTGACCGAACTCACCGGCTTCGAGACCATCGCCGCCACCAAGGTCATCAACAACAACGCCAAGCTTTCCGCCAACCTCGCGGAAGGTTTCGTGGGCATTGGCCTCAAGCGCGACGACAACGGCACCTACATCTGCGACTGCTCCGACCTGTCGGAGATCATCGTCATCGGCAAGGACGGCAAATACCGCATCACGAAGGTGGAGGACAAGGCCTTCTTCGGCAAGGACCTGCTCTACGTGGGCCTGTTCAACCGGGGCGACGACCGCACCATCTACAATGTGATATACCGCGAGGGCAAGACCAGCGTCTACTACGCCAAGCGCTTCGCCATCACCTCGGTCACCCGCGACAAGGAATACGACATCACCACCGGCGAACCCGGGTCCCAGATAATGTGGTTCTCCGCCAACCATAACGGCGAGGCGGAGACGGTGCGCATCGCCCTGCGGCCGAAACCGAAACTCAAGAAAACCTCGTTCGAGTACGATTTCGCCCAGCTTGCCATCAAGAGCAAGACCGCGCGCGGCAATCTGGTGAGCAAGAATTCAATCGCGAAGATCACCTTGAAGAGCAAGGGCGTGTCTACCATCGCCGGCAAGGACATCTGGTACGATGCCGACATCCAGAAGCTGAACGAGGACGGCCGCGGGCAGTACCTCGGGCAGTTCGAGGGCGAAGACAAGGTGCTCGCAATCTTCAAGAACGGCACCTTCTACACCACCTCCTTCGATCTGGTGAACAAATATCAGGGAGACGTGCTGAGCATCAGCAAGCTGGACACTTCCAAGACATACACGGCCCTCTATTACGACGGCGCAGCCAAGACCTTCTATGTCAAGCGTTTCTCCTTCGTGGAGAGCGACAACTCCCCCATGCTCTTCATCTCCGACGCTCCCAAGTCCTACCTGGTGGGCCTGTCCGAAGACAAGCATCCTCAGTACAAGTGCACCTTCGGCGGCAAGTCCGCCCACAAGGAGCCCGAGTGCATCGATGCCGAGGCGTGGATCGGCAAGAAGGGCATCAACGCCAAGGGCAAGAAGTGCCACGACCGCGAGACCGTCAAGAAGGTGGAGTTCATCGAGCCGCTGGTGAAGCCGGAGGACGAGGAGCCCCCGGTGCAGGCGGAGGAAGAGGAAGCGCTGGAGATCATCCTGCCGGAAGAAGAGGACCTCTCGCTGCCTGTCGGGGAAATAATCCTGCCGGATCCGGATGAGATGATCGAGTTCGAGCCTGCGGATGAGCCCGCGGAGAAGCCTGCCGGCAAGGATGGTCCTGCGGCTGCGAAGGATGTTCCGGAGTTGATCATCGAGGAGCCGACGTTGTTCTGATGGCGGTCTGGGCGCTCATAGGTTTTATGGGGTGCGGCAAGTCGTCGATTGGGCGCACCGCAGCCAAAATGCTTGGCGTTGCATTTATCGATTTGGATGAGGAAATCGTCCGGCGGTGCGGCAAATCAATCCCCGAAATATTTTCGGCCATCGGCGAAGCGGGATTCCGCGCCATCGAACGCGAAACGCTGGCGGAACTGCTCTCCCGAAAGGGGAAGGCCCAGCTACCGTCAGATATACTGCTATCGCTTGGTGGAGGGACGTTGACCGATGAGGGGAGCCGGGAGCTGGTGAAGAAGAACTGCAAATGCATCTACTTGAGGGCGACGGTGGAGACGCTGGCGGCGAATCTGCGCTGGGAAGGCGAAGCCGCATCACGCCCCATGCTTGCGGGAGCCGATCCAAAGGCCCCGGCTGAATCTCCCGACAGCCTTGAATCCCGCATCGCCTCGATGATGGCAGCGCGCGGCCCCGTCTACGAAAAAGCCGCCGACATCATCCTCGACATCGACGGCCTCGACTATTCAGACGTCGCCAGGCAGATCCTCAACTGTTTTTCGGGGAAGTAATCTTTCGTAGCGATCAACTCATTTTCTCTATGAGCCCTTCCGGGGTCAGGAAAAGAGGGCCGTCGGCATCCTGCCTTGAGAGGACACGCCTGTCGGACGTGACAACTACGTCAAAGCCCTCGGAATCCGCCTGAAAGAACTGCGCATCATCTTCGAAATCCCCGCCGGGATTCTTCAGCGCCTCGCGTATCGACAATCCGTCGATCTGGGTGACATTTACGAAGGACATTATGTACAGCATCTTTTTGTAGAAATCCGGAGTTTCACTACCGGGACTTATATGGCTGATGAATTCTGCATCTATAATGCTCTGAGTGGTAATAAAAGCTTCGAACAAGCCTGCACGGGCAGCCTGAAACAGCTTCATGGATGACTTGAAGGCAGGGCGTGTTCCCCCGACGAGCACATCTACCAGGACATTTGTGTCGAAAAAGATACGTTGTTTAACCCCTGCCATATTTATTCCACAAATAAGCGAATTTAGCATCGTTATCCAACATTTCCTGGGTAGGCTCTGCAATAGTGCCCCCCAAAGCAAGAATCTCTTCCGAAACCTTGAAATCTTTCGGAAGCTTGGGAAATTCAAGGCCTGCGGCCTTTTCGAGCGCGACCTCGATGAAACTGTTCACCGAGCGGTTTTCGCGCCTGGCGATCCGTTTGACCCGGGCCAGCAATTCCGGCCGCAGCCGTACTATGGTCTGAACTCTTTCCATGACATCGTTTTTTGCAAATATAACAAAATGCTATCATTTTGCAAATAATGATATCACCAGGCAGGATTTCCCTGAAATCACCGTTTTCCGAGATGATATTCGCAGAGCCCTTCGATCGGGGCCTCGATTATTTTGGAGACACGGATTCCGTTCTGTTCCAGCAAAGGAAGAAGCCAGTCCCTGCAGGCCCAGGCGAAGCCTCCCACTATCCCCACAGGATAAGAAGCCGTATCGTACTGCAGCAGGACACGTTCGATGAAGGACCGGAAGTTCCCGAGCAAAAGGGACCGTACATACGGATCGGAGGCATGGCGGACGACAAAGGGAGCGATACTCCCGAGATAGGCTGACGGAGAAACCGAACGGTAAACCCCTTCTACTATCCCCGCATAGGACGCATCGAATTCTTTCCCGAATTCTTCGGCAAGCGCCCCCGGAACCATGCCTTTTATAAGGTCGGAAAGGAAGAGTCTGCCAAGAGTCGCAGCACTTCCTTCGTCGCCGAGGATGAAGCCTCCGGAATAAACCTTGCGGTTTACGGAACGCCCATCGTAGAAGCATGCGTTGGAGCCGGTGCCGAGTATGGCGGCTATCCCGGGATTGTGCCCGCAGACAGCACGGGCGGCGCCCATCAGGTCGTCCTGCACGTCAGTGTCCGTAATTCCGGAAATGCCCTTCACGATACTCGCGATCGCCGCGCGGACTTCCCCGCTTACGACGCCGGCAGTATACATGAAGAAACTCTCCGCCTTCAAGTCCCGTATCTCTTCCTTGAAAGCCCCTGTGATTATGCGTCCGATATCCTCCCCCTTCATGGTGGAGACGTTGATCCCCGGGCAGTTGAAGCGTTTCAAGGTATTCCCACGGGCATCCAGGACCAGCCAGTCGCTCTTGGTGGCCCCGCTCTCGACAATGATGATATTACGGTTCTCCATAAGCGTCAAAGAGCCAGTTTGTCCAGCACGGCACGGACGCTGCCATGCTCGAGAAGGAGCTGCCTGGCTTTGTCGTAATCGCTGATTCCGGCCTCGGCCATTATCATTCGCGTACCTCTGTCGACCAATTTCCTGTTCGTGAGCTGCATGTCCACCATATGATTCCCCTTCACATGCCCCAGGCGTATCATGACAGAGGTGGATATCATATTGAGTATCAGCTTGGTAGCGGTACCCGCCTTCATGCGGGTGCTCCCGGTGACGAACTCCGGCCCCACCACGGCGACTATAGGAATCTCCGCCTCGGCGGACACGGGGGCGTTGTCGTTGCATGTAATGCAGGCGGTGAGCATACCCAGTTCCCTGGCCTTGCGGATGGCGCCGATGACGTATGGTGCAGAGCCCGAGGCACTGATGCCCACCACGCTGTCTTCCGGCCCGGGGCCGTATGCCAGGATATCGTTCCATCCCTGCTCGGGATCATCTTCCGCACCTTCCACGGCCCGGCGTATGGCCCTGTCTCCTCCGGCGATGATCCCTATGAAAACGCCGTCGAGCCCGTAAGTCGGCAGGATTTCCGAGGCGTCGGTGACGCCGAGGCGCCCGCTGGTCCCCGCTCCGATGTAGAAGACGTGCCCGCCCCTGCGCATACGCTCCACTGCGCCGTCCACGAAACGTCCGATGGCGGGAATGCATCCGGACACCACCAGGGGCACTTTGCAGTCTTCGGAGTTGATGCCCGTCAGCAGGTCTGCAGTGGACATCCTTTCCAGGCCGTCGTACAAAGAATTCTGTTCTGTCTGGTTCATATGATATCCTCCCCCTTGCGCATGTCGCGGATGCGCAGCTGGGTGAAGGTGTTGCCGGCGAAGTAGTTCTCAACGATGGCGTAGCAGACGTCCACGGGATTGCCTTCCTTCACGTATTCATAGTAGTCCGCCAGATTGAAGGCGATGGCCGGCACTTTGTGGTAGGGCTGGTCTTCCTGGATGAGATCGAGCTTCATATGCGCTCCGCCCGCTCCCACGCGGCGTCCGTCGCCGGCGTCATACACGCCCTGGGTCATGAAGATGGGGTTGTGATTGCCCGGGCCGAAGGGCTGGAACTGTTTGAGTATGCGGAAGAACTTGGGGGTTATCTGCGAGAAATTCAGTTCCGAATCTATCTCCACCACGGGCGTAAGCATGTCGGTGGTGATGTGCTCTCCGACGAACTTGTCCATTCTGGCGGCGAATTCGGGGATTTTGTCCTCGGTCAGCGTGAGCCCGGCGGCATAGGTGTGGCCGCCGAAGTTCTCCATGAGGTCCGCGCAACTTTCGATGGCGGCGTAAAGGTCGAACTTGCCGGCGCTGCGCGCGGAACCCGTCACGAAGCCGTTGCTGCTGGTGAGCACTACGGTCGGCTTGAAGTAGGCCTCCACCAGTCGCGAGGCCACTATCCCCACGACTCCCTTGTTCCATTTGGGATTGTAGACGATGGTAACGTGCTCGCGCGCGAGACAATTGCCCGTCTCCACCATCTCCAGGGCCTCCGCGGTGATCTCGCGGTCCACATTCTTGCGCTCGTTGTTGTTGTTGTTTATCTTCTCCCCCACTATCATCGCCTTGCCCGTTTCGGTCGCGGTGAGAAGTTCCACCGCCAGGCGCCCGGTTTCCATGCGGCCGGCAGCGTTTATGCGGGGGCCTATCTTGAACACGATGTCGTCGACGGTTATGTGCCCGGGCTCGAGCTTGGAGAGATTTATCATCGCGAGCAGGCCCTTGCGGGGGCTCTCGTTCAGGCGCTTGAGGCCGTAGTATGCGAGGATGCGGTTCTCCCCCACCACCGTCACGAGGTCGGAGGCGATGCTCACTACCAGCAAGTCCAGCAGGGGGATGAGGGTCTCGAAGGGTATCTCGTGCTTCTGGGCGTACGCCTGCACGAGCTTGAATCCCACTCCGCATCCGCAGAGGTCGTCGAAGGGATAGGTATCGTCCTCGCGCTTGGGATCCAGCACGGCAATGGCCTTGGGGAGTTCGAGTTCGGGGAGGTGATGGTCGCAGATGATAACGTCCACCCCGAGGGATTTGGCGAGGTCCACCTTCTCGATGGCCTTGATGCCGCAGTCCAGGGTGATGATCAGTCCGAATCCGTTCTCGGCCGCCCACTTGATGCCCTTGGCGGATACTCCGTACCCTTCGTCGTAACGGTCGGGGATGTAGAAGTCCACAAGGTCGGTGTATCGCTTGATGAAGGAGTACACCAGACTCACCGCAGTCGTGCCGTCCACGTCGTAATCGCCGTAAACGAGGATTTTCTCATTGCCGGTAATTGCCTGATGCAGGCGCTCCACGGCCTTGTCCATATCCTTCATGAGGAAGGGATCGTGGAGATTGTCGAGACTTGGACGGAAGAAAGCGCGGGCCTGCTCGAAGGTCTCCACGCCACGTTTGACGAGAAGTTCCGCGAGCACCTTGTCAATCCCGACCTCCGCTGCAAGGCGATTCACCTTGTCGGCCGGAGCAGGATCGCTGACCACCCATTTGCTTTCCTTGTTCATATTATGCAAATTTAGCTATTCTTCCGTTATTCACAAAATTGTTTTTACCCGGGCAGCCAACTGCTTGACTATCAATATTTTGCTGGAAACAAATCGGCGGATTTCGCCGATTTGTTTCCAGCAATTCTTTGAATATCAGCGACTTATCTGCCCGGCTGATTCTGATGCCCGAAGGAGCGGCGGGGGCCTTCGAGTTCGCGCCAGAGGGCGGAGTCGAAGTCCTCAGGATCGCGGGGGTTCAGATAGGTCCCTTCTTTCCACGGACGGAATTCCATATAGGTGATAGGGAGGCCCATCTCCAGGAACATGGATTCATAGAAAGTATGCACCTCGCGCACCTCGGGAGGAAGGGGCATAGTACTTTGCCCCTGACCGCCGCCGTAAAGGTCGGTGGTTTCGGCAAGTATGGGCAGGCCGTTCACATTCGCGACGGCACGGGTGTACTCGAAGAGGAAGCGGCTGTCGGTCTTGAGATGGATGATTCCGTCCTGCTTCAGGAAACTGCGGTAGCGGTCCAGGAACATCGCGGAAGACAGGCGCTTGTTCTCGCTGGCACGCAGCTGGGGATCGGAAAAAGTCAGCCAGATTTCCGAGACCTCGCCGGGTCCGAAGAAGGCGGTGATGAACTCGATGCGCGTGCGGAGAAAAGCCACGTTCGGCAGACCTTCCGCCGTAGCGGTCTTGGCTCCGCGCCAGAGACGCGCGCCCTTGATGTCAACGCCTATGTAGTTTTTGTCGGGATTGCGGCGTGCAAGTTCCAGGGTGTACTCCCCCTTGCCGCAGCCGAGTTCAAGCACTATGTCGCCCTGATGCCCGCCGAACATCTGCTCTATCCAATGCCCTTTGACAGGGTGGTCGGTGAGTTTGGCGTATCCCTTCGAGAGCACCTGCTCTGCGGATGGCTGGAGCAGGCAGCGGAAAGTCTCGTTTTCGGCGAATTTGCGGAGTTTATCGTGTCCCATCGTTTCGTTTGCAGATTATGCCGAGGCCGCGGAAGGACCCGGGCGGATTGACCGGTTTGATTTTCAGCATGATGCGCGGGGCCGGAGTGGCATGCGTGCCGCCCGGGAAGCCGGCGGTGTCCTGCGACGCGCAGGGTTCCGGGACATTCCCGAGAGCAAGCCCATTGCGGTACAGCACCCGGTATTCCCCAGCCGGGAACCAGACACTTTCTTCATGAATGATTCGAGGCCCCGGCGCCGACCTGCCGCATAAAACGCCATTATTGCTGCAGGTCGTGTCTATTTTGGTGGTATCTGCAGCATTTTGGGGCATATTTGCGCCAGGTCCCCCGTTTTCGGAGGGGACCTGCGGCATTTCAGACGAAAAATGCGACAGGTCTCCGGAAGGAAGTCCCAGCCAGAGGATGTCCAGCTGAAGGGCATTCTCCAGGGGGGCGGTATAGAGGGAGATGTCGAAGGTCGGGGCAGGTGCCGCGGCGGCAGCGGAAGCCGTGTGAGCCGTGGTATTCACGGAGGAAGCGGAGGTGAGGATGGTGGCGGGGATGGCGAATTCATAAACGCCATCACGGGCATTTTCCGCCTTGATAAACTGCTCGTACGATGCCGGTCGGCTGCATGCTGCCAGCGCCAGCATCACGACGGCCGAAAAAAACGGTCGCAGAATCCTCGCAAAGTGCTCCCGGTCGGTAAACTTTTGTAGGACTGGGAGCATTTTCGGCCTTTTTTGCTCCCGGTCGGTCATTTCCTGTAGGACCGGGAGCACTCCGGCAGCCGCAGGGAATCCTGACGGCGCTGCGGCATGAACTTCAGCCGGCAGGGTGCGGGAGCGTTGCGATGGCTGACCGGAGCTTTTCCGGCTGAGCCTTTTTCCGGCGAAGACGGGAATGACTCCGGCAGCCGCAGGGAATTCTGACGGAGCTGCGGCATGAACTTCAGCCGGCAGGGCGCGGGAGCGTTGCGATGGCTGACCGGAGCTTTTCCGGCTGAGCCTTTTTCCGGCGAAGACGGGAATGACTCCGGCAGCCGCAGGGGATCCTGACGGCGCGGAAGGAAGGCATGACGGTGCGGAAGTCTGCCCCTGAGGGACGTGCCACCCGCGGCACGGAAGCGGGGGGACCGTCGGCTTTGGCCGATGGTGGGGTGAGCGAAGCGAACTCCCGAAGGGGCAGACTTCCGCACCAGAATCAGGACGCGCTATCATTTCCGGCCGCCCTTCTTGCGACGCTTCCCCTTCTTGCGGGGAGCATCGAAACGCGAAATACTGTCGTCGCCGACAGCAGTGACAAACTCGGGAACAGACGGCTCCGGATCCGACTTGAGCGACTCCGGCTTCACACCGTTACGGTTCATCTTGATAATCTCCCGCACATCAGCCGCATCCAGCGCATAAAGATCGGCGTCCGAATGCTTGTCGTACGAGAAATACATGACCTCCTTGAGAATGTCGGTCTTGCGCAGATAGGCAAAGCCGTCCTCGAACTCCAGAGGCTCCGCCACACGCGGAATGCGGCTCTGGGCATCCTGATACACGGCGACTTCGTAATTCAGGCAGCACTTCAGCTTGCCGCACTGCCCCGCGAGCTTCTGCGGATTCAGCGACAGATCCTGCACGCGCGCGGCCGCAGTGGATATACTCTTGAAATTGGTGATGTAACGAGCACAGCAAAGCTCCCGTCCGCAGACGCCGAGACCGCCGATGAGACCGGCCTCCTGACGCGCCCCGATCTGCTTCATCTCGATACGGATGCGGAACTCCTCGGCAAAGACCTTGATCAGCTGGCGGAAATCCACGCGCCCGTCGGCGATGTAGTAGAAGATGGCCTTGCTGCCGTCCCCCTGGAACTCCACGTCGCCAATCTTCATCTCCAGCCCCATCTCCGCAGCGATGCGGCGCGCCTGGATCATGGTATCCTGCTCGCGGGCGATTGCCTCCTGCCACTTTTCGATGTCGTTCTGCTTGGCCTTGCGGTAGATCTTCTTCAGTTCCACGACGGAAGGATCGACACCCTTGCACTTGAGCTGACGCCCCACCAGAGGCCCCTCGAGAGTGACAATGCCAAGGTCGCAGCCGGTCGTCGCCTCGACGATGACCATGTCGCCGAGCTTGACGTTCTGCCCGGAGGCATTGCGGTAGAAACCCTTGCGGGTATTCTTGAAACGCACCTCGAAGATGTCCTTGAAACTCTGGTCCGGAATGCCGGCCAGATAGTTGTGGTCGCGGAGCTTGCAGCAGCCCTCGCGGTATGTGAAATGTTCCTCCCCGGTGGTGAGGTCCGTAGTGCAGACGCATCCCCGGTTGCAGTCCATCCTTATGCTTTCGTTATCCATAAAACTATATATTGACGTAAATCCTGTTCACGAAGTCCGTGAAAAGGATTCTCTGGTTCACATTCCTTCCAATCAGGGCGGATGCCTTGTCCAGGGCCTCCAGCGCCTTGCGCGGGAAACTCTTCTTGCAGGCAGCGGCCCATTCGCGCGCCTGGGCGTCGTCTCCCGCAAGCTGAGGCAGCCCCTGCTGCACGAGGAAGACGCGCCGCATCTTCTCGGCGGCATAGCGGCAGAAAGCGCGCATGCTGTCGCGCGAAGGCAGCTCCGCGAGCTGTTCGCCCACCTCCAGCGCCGCGGAGAGATTCCTCGAAATCGCGGCCTGCATCAGCTCCGCCAGCAGCCCGCCGTCGTCGTAGCGGAGAGTCACCTCGGAGGCGTCCGTACCCGAATCCACACGGAAGAGCTGGCAGCGCGAAAGTATGGTGGGCAGCAGCCTCTCCGGCGCGTGCGTCACCATCAGGAACAACGTCTGCTGCGGCGGCTCCTCCAGGATCTTCAGCAGTTTGTTCGCAGCCACGGAGTTCATCTTTTCGGGCAGATAGATGAGGACGGTGGTGTAGCCGCCCTCGAGGGAGTACTGGCTGAGCATGCGCAGCATGGCGTTCGCCTCCTTCACCGCAATCACCGTGTTCTTGCCCTCGAAGCCCAGGGCCTCGTAGAGATCCCCCTCGCTGAAGGCGGGATTCTCCTGCACCAGCGCACGCCACTCCCTGGCATACTGCTCCGACACGGAATCCCCCGCCTGCACCAGCGGAAAGATGAAATGTATGTCTGGATGTATCATCTTCGCCACCCTGGGATTGCCGCCGTAGAGGTGCTGAAGGAACTGCATCGCGACGGCTACGCCTCCGCCCCCGTCGTCCTCATGCAGGAGAAGGGCGTGGGGAACGCGGCCACTGTCTACCATACGGCACAGGGTGTCGAGAATTCCGCTCATTTTATCCGGACTGCGTTGTCTTCAGCTATGTAGGCGAGAATCTCCCGCTCCCGGCAGTAGGGAAAGACTTCCAGGGCCTGCAGGGCCTCCGCCACATAGGCGTTAAGTTTCTCTTCGGCATACTCCACGCCGCCCTCCGAGAGCACGAAACGGCGGATCTGCCCGCAGTACTCCGGATGCGTGGGGATGTCGTGTATCTTCTTCCGCCACTGCGCCTCGTCGGCCGACGCCGACAGCGCTCCCAGCAGCGGCAGGGTGATTTTCTGCTCCTGGAGATCCACCCCTACGGGCTTGCCCGTCTTTTCGTCTCCGGAGTAATCCAGGATGTCGTCCCGGATCTGGAAGGCCAGCCCGAGCGCCTTGCCGTAACGGCCCGCCGCCTGCATCTGGGCATCCTCCGCCCTCACCGACTTCGCCCCGCACTCGCAGGCAGTCACGAAGAGGCTCGCGGTCTTGCAGTAGATGATGCGGAGATAGTCTTCGGCGGTAGTGTCGGAAGTGAAGGCCTTCTGCTGCTGCAGCATCTCCCCTTCCGCAAGGTTCGTCAGAGTATGGGCGAATTCGTCCAGAGTCCACTTCATGTCGGAAGAATCCGAAAGGAGGGTGACAGCGCTTGCGAGCCAGAAATCTCCCACCAGCACAGCAGGGACCGCACCGAGGCGCGAAAGTACCGTGGGGATGCCGCGGCGCGTCATGGCCTCGTCGGCGACGTCGTCGTGAAGGAGGGTGGCGTTGTGCAGTATCTCGATCGCGGCGGCCGTCTTGACGCTTTCCTCGGAGACTGCGCTTCCGTTGCAGATACGGGCGAAGAGCAGCGTCAGCAGAGGGCGCAGCATCTTGCCGGCATTGGCCAAGATGGAAGTGTTGATTTCGTCCAGCAGGGGGACGTCGGAGCCGAGGGTGCTGCGGATAATGCCGCGCATCCTGTCCCAGTCGCCGCCCAGCAGGGCTATAATCTTGTTTCTGTCCATCAGAAAAGTTTTTCAAGTTCTTCGGGAGTCGCCGCAAAGTGCAGCAGGGCGCGGTCTTCGGGCGTAAGCATCCCATGTTCCACGAAATGGTCCAGCAAGGCGCGGAGCGGCTCGTAGAAACCGTCCACGTCGAGTACGGCGAGAGTGGCCTTCATGCGGCCCAGCTTCACGAGCACCATGGTTTCGAACAATTCGTCCATGGTGCCTATGCCTCCGGGCAGGGCGACCGCAAGCGACACGCCTTCGCGCATCATATCCTTGCGCTCACTCATGCTTCTGGCCCAGCGCAATTCGGTAAGGCCGTCGTATTCAAGGCCTTTCATGAATTCGGGCAGAACTCCGCAGTTCGGAGCCCCGCACTCGCGCGCCGTGTCGCACACCACACCCATCGTTCCGCGGAACGAACCGCCGGAAACGATACTGTATCCTGCCAAACAAGCCGCACGGACTGCTTCCCGCGCGGCCTGATTGTATTTCGGATCTATATCACTGCTGGCGGAGCAAAAGAACACCGCCTTTTTTTCTGACATATATTCCTTTTAGAACAAGAAGGTTACGGATGCCATGATACCGCCGATCTTTCCGTTCTCGACAGTCTCAGCACCCTTGTTGATAGCTTCCTTGAAACTCTTGAAGGTCTCGCCGTTCTCGTCGTAGAGGTTGCCTATGTTCCAGAACTTGCGGACGGAAACCTGGAGGTGGCTGAGGACCTCGACGCCGAAGCCGACGCCTACGCCGTATTCAAGACGGTTCTTGACGTTGTCCCAGGCGTCTTTGGAGTTCTCGCCTGTAAAGTTGCTGATCTTCTCCTCGTTGGTGATGCCATAGCCCACGAAAGGCTCGACAAAGCCGTAAGGACGGACAGCACCTGCGATATTGATACCCCACTGCACCTGGACGGGAACCTCGAGGAATCCGGTCTTGTAGTCGACGGACTTGAGATTGCCTTCGGTAGCGGTGTCTTCGAGGGTAGCGCCCTTGACGTTATAAAGGATGGAAGGCTGTACTGCGAATCCGAGAGGGAGAGGGAGCTTGAAGGTGACGCCTACGTGATACTGGGTCACTTCGTTGACGTTTGCCCAGGCTTCGTTGAAGTCGGTGGAAGTCGAAGTCAAGCCGGCGGTGATACCGGGCTGAGCGGCTGCGCCGACAGCGATGAACGCTGCTGCAAGCGCGATTGCTAATTTTTTCATATTACAGTAAATTGTTAAGAATTGATTCTATTTCCTGCTTGGAAACGAGGCCCACGGACTTGTCGGCAAGTTCTCCGTTCTTGAAGAAAAGGAGGGTGGGGATGCTGCGCACGCCGAAGCGGGCTGCGATTTCCTCGTTGTCGTCCACATTGCACTTTGCCACCTCTACGCGGCCTTCATATTCGGCGGCGATATCGTCGACGGTGGGAGAAAGCATGCGGCAGGGGCCGCACCATGCAGCCCAGAGGTCTACCAGGGCTACGGGTTTCGAGCTGATGATCTGCTCGAAGTTGTTTTCGTCTATAACATTCATATTCACAAAGATATAAAAAATTATAGAATTTGTTCCAAATTCCATGAGAAAGCGCGGATTCCGAGGTCCGGGGTCTCCTCGTCCTTGGCCTTGAGGGCATCCAGGATGGGACGGACCTTATCGTCTTCCGTCATGAGAAGAAGCGCGTCGTTGTACTCCGGCCAGGCATGGCTGTCGAGGTGCGGAATCCCGGACACCGAGCCGCGGCCGCCCACGCCGTCGAAACGCGTGAAGCCGTGCTGGCCGAAAGATTCGACGAGGCCGACAATTTCGTCGCCATAAGCCTGATTGTAAACTATGAAGAGCGCTTTCATATTATCTCGTACTTTTTAGATGCACGGCGTTCCTGCCGCGTTGCAAACACACAATATACAGTAGGGATGAGTACCAGGGTGACCAGGGTCGAGATGCTCAGACCCCAGCAGACCACCATTCCGAGGCCGTTCCAAAGCTCTGCTCCGTCACCATTGCCGAGGGCCATCGGGAGCATGCCAAGCACTGTCGTGAGGGTTGTCATAAGGATAGGGCGCAGACGGCTGCGGGCCGCGGTCACGGAGGCATCCAGCACGCTCATGCCGCGCTCGCGGCAGAGTATGGTGTAGTCGATGAGCACGATACCGTTCTTGACCACGATGCCGATGAGGATGATGATACCCACCATGCCCATGACGCTGAGGGCGGTGCCTGTCAGCCAGAGGCCGAGGATCACGCCGACCGCCGCGAAAGGAAGGCTGAACATGATCACGAACGGGCTCATGAAGCTTTCGAACTGCGCGGCCATCACGATGTAGACTAGCAGGATCATCAGCACCATCAGGAGACCCATGTCGGAGAACATCTTCTGCTGGTCTTCATAGTCGCCGGAAATCACGCTGTAGAGGTTGGAAGGCAGAGGGGTATCGTCCAGCACCTGATTGGTGACGGCGACGGCGTCCGACAGTGCCACCTTGTTCGCCACGAGGGCGGTGATGGTGATGTAGCGCTGGCGGTTGCGGCGCTCGATGGTGGGAGGCACCTCCGTCTCCACTATGGTTCCCAGTTCCTTCAGGCGTATGCCCTTGCCGGCGGGAGTGTAGACTATGATGTTCTCCATGTCCTCGATGCTCGTGCGGAATTCGGGAGCATAGCGGACGCGGATGTTGTATTCCTCACCGTCCTCGCGGTAGAGGGACGCGACGCTGCCGCTCATGGCCGCGCTGAAGGCGGAGCCGGCGGTGGTGGAGTTGAGTCCGTTGAGCGCGAGCTTCTCACGGTCGAAGTCGACCTGATATTCAGGGGTATACTCGTCGCGGCTCAGGATGACCTGGGAGAACTCCTTGTGCTGCAGAAGCTTGCTCTGGATCTCCCTGGCGGCCGCATCCGTCTCCTGGAAGTCGTAGCCGTAGATTTCGAGGGATACGCTCGATCCGCCGCCCATCATGCCGCCGCCCTCGCCTACCGTGGCCTTGCGGATTTCGGGATAGCGGCGGAGAATGGCGCGCACGTTGTCCGCTATCTCGCCGGAACTGCGTTCACGCTCGCTCTTCGTGCCTATGTGCATGTTGATGGAGAGGATGTGGGTACCGTTGCTGCGCATGGAACCCAGCAGGTTGTCGGAGTCGGCCTGACCGTAGGTAAGGTTGCAGACGCTGATCTCGGGAATCTCTTCCGTCAGGTCGGCGTAGATGCTGTGCGCGAGTTCTCCGGTCACGCTCTGGGCGGTCCCCACCGGCAGTGTCACCGACACAGTGATGCGGTCGGCGTCGGTCTTGGGGAAGTACTCGCTCTTGACGCGAGGGGCGATGAACAGCAGCACCGCCAGCAGGATGCCGAAGGCTCCGAAGATGACGGTCTTGCGGTGGGTGGTGGCCCAGCCGATGAGACGGGCGTATCCTGCGGAAATCGCGTTCAGGGCCTTGTCGATGGGGGTGAAGAACCACTTGTAGAGCTTGCTCTCGCTCTTCTTTCCGCCGAGGAACTGGGCGCAGAGCATCGGCACCAGGGTAAGGGCCGCGGTGGTGGACACCACCATGATGATGGTCACTATCCATCCGAGCTGCTGGAACATCACGCCGGTCATGCCCTTGATCATGGTCAGGGGCAGGAAGACGCAGAGCATCGTAAGGGTGGACGCGATGACGGAGATACCCACTTCGGAGGTGCCGTGGATGGCGGCCTCGACGGGCTTCTCTCCCCTCTCGATGTGGGTGGTCACGTTCTCCAGTACCACGATGGCATCGTCCACCACCATGCCGATGGCGAGCGACAGCGAAGCCATCGAGATGATGTTCAGGGTGTTGCCCGTCGCAAAGAGGTAGACCATCGACGCCAGCAGGGCGATAGGGATGGAGAGGATGATGATGAAGGTCGTCTTCCATCTTCCCAGGAACACGAACACCACCAGCATCACCACGATGAAGGTGATGAGGATGGTCTCGATGAGGGAGTGGATGGTGTCGACGATTTCGTCGGACGAGTCGAAGATCTGGTTGATCTTGATGTCCGAAGGAAGAGTCTTCTTGATCTGCTCGAGCTGCTTGTGCACTCCGCGGCTGACGTTCACGGTGTTGGCGCCGGCCTGCTTCTGGATCACGATTCGGGCTGCGCGGATGCCGTCGGTATAGGACTCCTGCTCACGCTCCTCGCTGCCGTCGCGTATGGTCGCGACGTCGCGCAGGAGTATGGTCTGGCTGCCGTTGTAGCCGACTACGATATCGAGCAGTTCGGACGGATCCTCGAACTCCTTCTGCACGCGCAGGGTGTAGGTGTTGGATCCGATGTCGATGTTGCCGGAAGGCAGATTGCGGTTCTCGGCCGCGATTATCTGGGAGATGACGGCCACGCTGAGGTGGTAGGCCTCCAGCTTGTTGGGATCGCAGTATACCTGAATCTCGCGTGTGGGGGCGCCGTCGATGCTGACCGTACCCACGCCCTTGATGCGGGCGAGGGGTGTGGCCACCTGGTCGTCAAGTATCTTGTCGAGGCCGGAAACGGATTCGGTGGCGGAGGCGGTGAACATCATGATGGGCATGTCGTCCGCGCTGAACTTGAAGATGACCGGGGTGCTGGCGCCGTCGGGCATCACGGAATTGATCATGTCCAGCTTGTCCCGGACATTGTTCGTAGCCTCCTCTATGTCGGTTCCGTATTCGAATTCAAGGGTAAGGATGCTCACGTTCTCCTTGCTCTGGGAACTGAGCTTCTTGAGGTCCTCGACGCTGTTCAGGGTGTTCTCGAGCAGCTTGGTGAGGTTGGTCTCTATGTCGGACGCGTTCGCGCCGGGGTAAGAACTCATCACCATGATGGTGTTGGAATCGAACTCCGGGAAAAGCGCGATCGAGGTGTTCACCAGGGAGTAGAGTCCGAGTATGACGAAGGCGACGAAGATCAGGGCCGTCGTCACCGGGTTCTTGACTGCAGATTTGATTACGCTCATGGCTCTATTCGATTACCTCAACGGCCGCACCGTTACGCAGGGCGGAGCCGCCCTTTACCACAACCTGCTCCCCGACCTCGAGGCCGGAAAGAATCTCGTACTGCGAGTCGAAATGGCGGCCGAGGGTCACCTCGCGCTGCACCGCGACGCCGTTCTCCACCACGAAAACGTTGCGCTGTCCGGAGCCCTGCAGGCGCACCACGGCCGCATCCGGCACCACTATGCTGCTGCTGTGCCCGAAGGTCACGTTCACCTTGGCGTACATGCCGGGGCGGAGTTCGCGGTTCTGGTTGGGCACGTTGACCTCGATGTTCACGGTGTGGGTCATGGGGTCGATGGTGGGATATATCCTCTTGATGCTGCCGGAGAAGGTCTTGCCGGGCAGGGCGTCCACGGTGAGGGTGACATTGTCGCCCTTCCTCACCTTGGTGTAGTCGCCTTCGGAGATGCCCACGAGTATCTTGACTGGAGTTATCTGCTGCACGGTGAAGATGGGAGCGGCCATGCCGTACATGTCGCCGCGGTCGTAATTGCGGGCGGATACCACTCCGCTGATGGGCGAACGCAGGATGGTGTTCTCGAGGAGATTGTCGTAGGTGCTCTTGCTCACCTGGAAGTTCAGTTCGGCCGCTTCGTAGTCGCTCTGGGCGAGGCCGCCCTGTTCATAGAGCTGCTTGAGGCGCCCGAGTTCCGTCTCGGCGTTGGAGAGGCGGAGCTTGGCCTGGTCGAGCTGCACGCGGTCCATCTCCGCAAGGACCTGGCCCTTGCCTACGAAATCGCCCACCTCGACGTTGATCTTCTGGATGCGACCGCCGCTCTGGGGAGCGATGTTGTTGACCGCAAACGCCTGTACGGTAGCGGAATAGACGCCGTCCTGGCGGACGTCCTGCTTCGCCGCCGCCATGACCTTGACCGCCTGTGCCTGAGGCTGGGCCGCCATCGCCGCAGATGCGGCCTGCTCCTGGGAATTCTTCTTCTGTGCGCAGCCTGCGAGTACGAGCGCTGCGAACGCTATGATAATTGTCTTTTTCATTGTTGTGCTGTGTAATCTGCTCCGATTGTACTTTCGAGGCCTGCCTTGGCCACAAGATAATTGTAAATTGCCTGGCTTGCGGAGAGCTGGGCCTGCGTGAGGGCCAGCTGCGCCGCATCGAGATCCGTCAGGGTGCTGCGGCCCACCTCGTAGGATTTGGCCGCGATGTCGTATGCCTTCTGCGCCGACTCGAGGGCGTCCAGAGCCGATTCATGGCTCTTTACCGCAGTCTCCATTGTGCCAAGGCTCTGGCGTATGGCTATCTGGAGCTGGCGCTCCGCATTCTCGCGCTGTATGGCGAGTTCCTGGGCCTGGATCTTCGACTGGGTTATGCCGTAGGACCTCTGGCCCCCGCTGAAAATGGGGATGTTCAGGCTCAGGCCGACGAAGGAATACGGCGTCCACTTGTATTCGCTGAAGTTGAAGTCGTTGGTCATGGCATTGAGGCTGTACGAGAAATTCAGGGCCAGCGACGGCAGATAGGCGTACTTCTGCATCTGTATGCTCTTTGCGAGCTGGTCGGCCTGGATGCCGAGCTGGCGCAGCGAAGAGTTGCCTTCGAGCCCGAAATCCTTCCGGAGATCCTCGGGGCTCATGTCGCCGGCATACACCAGAAGGGAATCCTTCACATCTATTGCGGTATCGAGATTCACGCCCATCACGGCCTTGAGCTGCCAGAGGGCGAGATCGATGGAATTGGCTGAGTCGTACAGATTGGGTACGGCATTCGCCACGGTCGTCTTGGCGCGCGCGAGGTCGAGTTCCGACGCCTTGGAGGCATTGTACTTCTTCTGGGTCAGCTCGAGGTTCTGCACGGCGTTGTCGAACACGCTCTGGAAGACATGGTTGGCCTCCTTCGCGAGGAGCACGCTGTAGTATGCCTGCTTCACCTGATTCACCATCTCCAGGCGCGAGGAACGGGCCTTCTCCACCGCAAGTTCGACATCGTCGCCGGAAATGGAGATGCTCTTCCAGAGCTGGGCGTTGATCAGGGGCATGCTGGCGGAGATGCCTCCGTTGAAGGTATTCCAGCGGCCTACCGTAATTCCTTCGTTGGAGGAAGAACTGGTTTCGGTGGTCTCGGGAACGTAGGGAACGTAGGGCACGCCGGTGCCTTTGTAGAGCTGCTCGATATGATACATTACCGGATTGAGAATGCCGGCCATCATGCCGGCCATTCCGCCTCCGCCGCCTTCGGAGTCGTCATCGTCGCCGCCCATGTACATCACCTGCTTCTTGATCGTACGCTGATACGCCCCGGTGGCATTGATCTGCGGAAAAAGGCTTGCGTAGGAGCCCTTTTTCGCAAAATTCGCACGTTCTATCTCCTTGTCCGCTATACGCACCGAAGGGCTGTTCGACAAAGCGATCTGGAGCGCTTCGTCGAGGCTGATTACGGTCGGAGACTGGGCAGAATCCGCTGCGGCCGAAAGGGTGGCGGCCGTTGCAACCAACATTAAACTAACCATTGTCTATAAAATATTACGGCGCGAAATTATACAAATTTCGCGCCATATACAAAAATATCAGACTGATGTCTAAATGTGTCCGCCGCCTTCGGCCTCGAGTTCCTCGTCGACCTTGTTCTTTTCAGCCATCAGAAGATCCAGGAGCCAGTCTTTCTGCTCGTCGACCAGGCCGAGGTCCCGGCAGGCGCTCTCGTAGCGGCTCAGGACGGCATCCTGATAGCGGTGGTAGACCATGGATTTGCGGATTTCGTCCTCGATGGTCTCATGCTCGATCTCGTAGCTGTCCTTGTAGTACTCCTTGTACACCTTTTCGGATGTGTACCTTATGCAGAAGAAGAACAGTCCGGATGCAAGTATCACTATGCCCAGCATGCCGACCAGAAGAGGGACCCGCTGGATGAGCCCGAGCATGCCGAGGGTGGCGCCCAGCA
>Ga0310695_10002033_pt1 | contig 44389 bp, 65 predicted proteins | sample RumenRJG_04DNA_FD_203882 | JGI IMG/M metagenome (GOLD analysis project Ga0310695, IMG submission 203882) | Bovine rumen microbial communities from Lethbridge, Alberta, Canada - RJG_04 (v2) (version 2) | ecosystem: Host-associated > Mammals > Digestive system > Stomach > Rumen | place: Canada... | reverse complement strand
CCATGAAGCGCTTACCTTGAAATATAGAAAAATGACGGAGGAACTTGAAGATGGAAGACTTAATGCAGAAGCTTGCTGACAAGATCAGGCAGAAGGATGAAAGAATCCAGAAGCTTGAAAAGCTGAAACATGATTATATGGTCTGTCTGTTTGAAAGCTGTGACCAGTGCATTGAGCTGGAAGCTAAAAACGATGCACTGAATGAAGAGGTTGAACGGCTGAAGGAAGAGCTGAAGCGGATCAAGGCGATTGAGGAGCGGAACCAGCAGAGGATTCAGAAGTGGCTTGAAAGGAATGGGGATTATGAGTAATGAAGTTCTCAACCGGATTATTGACAACGTCAATGAGAAAATCCAGCAGGGTGTTCCTGCTGGATTGACGGAGCATGAATTTGCAGTGATTCTGATGGAAGGTGTCTATTCGACACTTTCCGCTATTGAATCCGGTGCTTTTTCAAGATCGCAGTTGTACCTGATGAGTCAGGAACACAGGGTTAAGGGTCTGAAATGATTCTTTTATGGATCCTGACGATTCTGTTTGTTATCAGTCTGGTGTTCCTGCTGATTCTGCTGGATGAAGCCAGACTGATGACCAAACAGGAAAAGCTTCAGAGAAGAAAACCTGAACCGGAACCATTGCCGGGGTTGTCCTGGTGGGAAGTTCATAGGATTCTGAAGCAGATGGAGCGGGAACAGAAGAAGTATTTTAAGAGCAAGCGAAAAGTTTACTGGGGGATCTGATGAATAAAACTGAGGAACTGAGGAGAGAAAAAGCCAGGAACCTGAGATTTAAGAAGCCCATGTGCAATTCAATCAACTGGTATACGATTCATGAAGATTTGCAGGAAATTCAAGATACTTGCACTGATATCCGCTGGATGAATGAGGAAGAAGAACTGCTGATTGATCTGCTGGGTGAGGATGAAGCATTTGAATACAGGATGGCTTTTACTGATCTGGATGCAGAAGCATACAACTTTTATGAAGAACTGTGTGAGGTTCGGCAGTACGATTTCATGTCAACGGATTCGGATGATGAAGAACAGGCTTCTTTGTTTGATCTGTTCTTTCCTGCTTGCAGAATCAAAGACAGTATGAGCGGTTATGATCCATATGAAAGCGATTACATCCGGCTGAATACATACGAATATGAATTCGCTCAAAATGAAGCCAGGAAGAAGCTGAAGCAGTTGACCAAAGACCAACTGTTTGATTTATCCGGATTGGCTCTGACAATCGCCAGAAATTACATGTCGCTGATGTACCGCTTTGATTGTCTCAAATCTTCAATCGACATTCTGAAGGGGCAGAATGAAGGAATGCTTCAGATGGTCAAGCACATTGAAGAACTGTACACGGATTGGAACCGTGATTCTGATAGTGGAAAATGGCTGCACACCAAAGCAGAAGATGAGCTTGATAAAGCGCTGGCCGAACTTCCGGAAAGGGTGTGGATCGAATAATGATGACGTTCAAAGAAATCTTGGTTTTCCTGCTGTTTATCTGCGCAGCCTGTATAACCATCTGCCAGATAAACAGACAGAAAATATATTGGTGGGTTTCAATCTTCTGGCTGATCATGATGGCAAAACAGGCAGTTGATTTTGCTGAGATGATGGTAACGAACTGATTGGAAAGGTGGTGATCAAATGATTGAAACAAAGATTCTGCGGTCAGAAATGATCCTGCATGAAGACACGAATAAATCCCTGGCTGAGTATCTCGGAATCAGTGAAAGCCGATGTTCAAGCAAAATCAACGGGTGGAACGGTGCGGCTTTTACCGATGAAGAAAAGAAGATGATTAAGGAACGGTATCAGCTGACAAATGAAAAGTTCATGCAGATATTTTTTTGATTCAAAAGGTACGTAAAACGAAACTTTGAAGGATGTTGATGATGAAAAAGGATGTGCTTTGTGCCCATATTGAACAGCTGGTTTCATTCGATTCGGAGAAAACCAAAGCCAAATATCTTGACCAGTGGAAACGGAAAAGCTTTGGAAGAATCCTCATTGAAGAAGAGTATGAAGCGGATGGACGGTATGTTGTTCTGGTGAAGAAACCCTATAACCAAACCCCAATGTATTTAGGAGAGGTGATTAACAGTGTTCGGTAAAAATCTTAAGCGGCTGATGATTGAACGGGATCTGAACGGAAAACGGCTGTCTGAACTTTCCGGAGTCAGTCAAAGCGGAATCAGCCAGTATCTGAAGGGAACCAATATTCCATCTTCCAGCATTATTGAAAAGCTTGCTGGTGCGCTGCATGTGGATCCGGAGAGACTGACGGAAGAGAAAACGGAAGAGCGGAAAGAACAGAATGTAGGTGCTGATGCCGATTTCACAAAAATGCAGAATGTTCCGGTTGCTCTTACCGCAAAGCTGATCGGAAAGTCTGATGAGTTTGTCAGGATTGGTCTTCAGCAGAACAGGCTGCCTTTCGGAACAGCGGTCAAGATTTCCGGTGATCGGTGGACGTACCATATTTCACCTGGACTGCTTCAGCAGTACCTTGGAAAAGCGGTCTGATTGGATCCTGATCAAATGATAAAGGGGGTGATCAAATGAACCTGTACACGCACCAGATAAACGCTCTGAATGATACCAAAGCATTCAACAGAGTGGCATATTATCTGGATATGGGTTTGGGTTAGTAAAACCTTTGTCGGGTCTGAAAAGATGGTCAGTTTTGGATCCAACGTGAATCTGGTGATCTGTCAGAAGAGTAAGGTTGAAGACTGGATAAATCATTTCAAAACGTATTATGAAGACGAAAAACCTTTTTGCCTGATTCATGATATGACCAAATGGAAGAAGGATGACTTCAGAAAGCTTCCGGTGCTGAACAAAGAAGCCCATGAACACGCTTTTCCTCATGTGTATGTGATCAACTATGATCTGGCTTGGAGAAGGAAAGAACTGAAGTATTTGACGGATTTCACATTGATGCTGGATGAATCATCCCTGATCCAGAACCGGACAGCAAAACGAACGAAATTCATTTTGAATCTGAATCCAAAAAATGTGATTCTTCTTTCCGGAACGCCTGTTTCGGGTAAGTATGAAAACCTTTGGACACAGATTCATCTGCTCGGCTGGGACATTTCCGAAAAGCTGTATAACAGCCAGTATGTTAACTGGGAAAAGATCGAAACCGAAGGGATGTCAGTATGGATTCCTGACAGGAAAGAACCTTATAAGCATGTGGACAGGCTGAAACGGAAGATGCGTGAACATGGGGCTTACTTCCTGAAGACGGATGAATGTTTCAGTCTGCCGGAACAGACAATCATTAAGATGGAATGTGATAAGCCGAAAGAGTACAACCGATTCATCCGGAATAAGCTGGTGACGATAAACGGAACGGAGCTGGTCGGGGATTCGATTCTGAAAGAGCGGCTGTATCTGAGGATGATTTGCGGACAGTATAACAATTCAAAAATTCAAAAAATTCGTGAATTGTTTGAATCCACAAATGACAGGCTTCTGGTGTTTTACAACTTCAATTCTGAGCTGGAAATTCTGATTAATCTGTGTGATGAACTGGATAAGCCATACAGCCAGGTGAATGGAGCCATTAAGGATCTGGATGCATATGAAAACGAATCAAACAGTGTAACGCTGATCCAGTATCAGGCAGGCGCCATGGGTTTGAATCTTCAGAAAGCCAATAGAATCATTTATTTCACGCTCACTGAAAAATCAGAGTTATTTGAACAGTCGAAAAAGCGTATTCACAGAATCGGTCAGAAGAACAGCTGCTTTTATTATCTGCTCCTGACAAAAGGATCCATTGAAGAACAGATATATGAAGCGTTGGAACAGAAGCGTGATTACACAGATGAACTTTTCCGAAAGGGGACCAAAAAGGACACTTAGATACAAAAAGGAGCAATGCAATGAGGAAAACAATGTATCCAGCTGATCCGGAAAAGATTCGCAGTCTCATGAAGAAACGGGGTTTAACTTCCCTGGAAGCTTCAAAGGAAATCGGATACAGAGATGATTATCTGTATAAGAATGCGAAACGTGGATCCGGATATAACGCAGTTACAGTGAACGCACTGAAACGGATATTTGGACTGAATCCTGAAGACTATGCACCAGATGAAGTTAATGAACCTGATGCAGAAACGCCTGAAATCAAACCGGAATCCGGTATTGATTATAAACTGTTGGAAGAAACTATTTACAGAGCGATGAAAAGAGTAATGGAGGAGCAGAATGAACGAAATTATCTTGACTGAGGAACAGCAGATTAAGCAGTTTGAGGAGCAGTATAAAGGGCTGATGCTTCAGATTGCGGATGTTGTAAAGGCGAAAAAGGCAGCTGAAAAGGCTGAGAAGGACATGAAGGAAGAGCTTCAGAAAGCGCTGAATAAATATGGATTTGTGGGTCTGGAGAACGACATCCTGAAGATTACCTATGTGGAGCCTACCACCAAAACCGCTATTGATTCCAAAGCTGTCAAGCGCAAGTATCCAAAGGTTTTTGAGGAGTGCAGTAAGACTTCACCTGTCAAAGGATACATCAAGATCCAGGTCAAAGGCGTTGAAGACTGATGGCTGAAGAGAAGCATTTTGAAATGCAGATTCGGGAATTTTTGGAATGGAACGGGATCGTGGAAGCCGGAACACCTGAACAGGATCTGCCGGACAAGATCAACGGCTGGTATTTCAAAGTCTGGGGCGGTGGCTTCCAGAAAGCTGGCATTCCTGATTTGATCATCTGCGTGAAAGGCTGCTTTGTGGCGGTTGAGGTGAAAGCCAGCAAAGGAAAACCTTCCGAACTTCAAAAGAAGAACATTGATCTGATTAAGAAGTCAAACGGATATGCGCTGTTCCTGTATCCTTCCGGATTTGAAGATTTCCGGGAAAACATCCGGCTTTTGTTGAAAGGTGGTGATTGATTGCAATTCTCACATTCAAGGGTGGAGACGTTTGAACAGTGCAAATTCAAATGGAAACTCCATTATCTGGATGAGCTTCAGACACTGGATGATTATGAACCAACGAATGCTTTGGTTCTCGGTCATGCGCTGCACACTGGCATTGAAAAAGGTGTTCAGGCGGGTGTTGATGAGTATCTGAATTACTTTCCGGTGATTTCAACTGAGCAGGTAACTGAACAGATCAAACTGGAATACCGGATTCAGGAAGTGTTGGATCTTCTGCCAGATGGATACCATGAAGTTCCAATTTATGATTCTGATTTCATCGGATTCATCGATTACCTTACTCCTGTTCCTGGATCCATGACGGAATTTGATCTGTGGGATTACAAATACTGTGCTTCAGACAGACGGTATAGAGATTCAGACCAGCTGCATTTATATAAATATTGGTTCGAGCGGCTGAATCCTCAATACCGCATCCGGAACATGAACTATGTGATCGTTCCAAAGATTAGCTTGAAGCAGGGCAAGAAAGAAACCGTTTATGCCTATCGGGAACGGATTAAGGAAGAAATGAAACGGAAACCTGTTTATCTTCTTCCTGTAACTTATGACAGCTCATACATCATTGATTTTTTTCGGAAAATCAAAAGGATCTATGATACAAAAGACTTTGAAAAAGAACCTTCTCCACTGTGTCAATACTGTGAATTTTACGACTATTGTCAGAAAGGACTTGATTACATGTTACTTCCAAAGAACGAACGCAGACCAATGAACACGATTACCAGAAAGAAAATCTGGCTGTATGGCGCTCCATTTTCGGGGAAAACTTACTTTGCAAATGAATTTCCTGATCCGCTGATGCTGAACACGGATGGAAATGTTCAGTTTGTGGATGCTCCTTATATCCTGATCAAAGACCAGGTATCTGTTGAAGGACGGATTACGAAAACGCAGCTGGCATGGGACTATTTCAAAGAAGTGATTACCGAGCTGGAAAAGAAGCAGAACGACTTCAAAACGATTGTGGTTGATCTGGTTGAAGATCTGTATGAGGCTTGCCGGATCTGGAAGTATAAGGACATGGGAATTTCCCATGAATCAGATGATCCATTTAAAGCCTGGGACATGGTCAGAACGGAATTCCTTTCCACCATGCGCAAGCTGATGAATCTGGATTATGAAAACATCATTCTGATTTCTCATGAAGATACAAGCCGGGACATCACGAAGAAGAATGACCGGGCAACGGTGATTAAGCCGAATATTCAGGAAAAGGTTGCAAACAAGATTGCCGGAATGGTTGATATTGTGGCCAGAGTCGTTGCAGATGACAATAAGCACACCATTACCTTCAAGTCTTCTGAAAATGTCTTCGGAGGTGGACGGCTGGAGGTTCTTGAAAAGGAAATTGACGCTGTCTATGACAAGTTTCTTCAGGTATATGATGAAGCCAATTCTAAAGCTAAAAATGCACTGAAGAAGGAAGAGCCGAAACCGACAACCAGTAAGTTTGTTCCACCTGAAGAGTCGGAAGAGGATGAAGAACCGGAGCAGGAACCCGAACAGGATCCTGATGTGAAGGTGGAAACCAAATCTGAACCGGAGCCTGAACCGGAGCAGAAGCAGGAACCCGTTAAGGAACCCGAATCTGAACCGGAGCAGAAAACCGAAACCGTGACTGCCGGGGGAACAAAGGTTAGAAAGCGCAAGGTGAGGAAAGAGTGAACGGGGTTAACAGGGTAACTGTAGAAGCCAAAATTACCATGGAAAAGGTGATTAAGCCTGAAATGGTCGAACACCTTAACGATGAGGAAACCTTTAAAAATCAGCTGATTCAGATGCTTAATTACTATGCAGAGCCTGATAAGCTGGATGTTGAAATAACCAACTACAATATGAATCTTTTGAATTAATGGAGGTAGAAAAATGAATCTTTGGGACAAATTTGATAAGCAGATTGACGTTAACGGCCTGAAGGAAGACGAACAGAATTCTTCTTCCGGTTCCTTCCGTGAAGTTCCTCACGGGAACTATGAAGTGAAGATTGAAAAGCTGGAGCTGGTTGAATCTTCCAAAGGTGATCCGATGGTTTCCATCTGGTTCCGCATTCTGAGCGGCGATTTTGCGAACAGCATGATCTTCTACAATCAGGTGATCAATAAGGGCTTTGGTCTTCACAAGGCGAATGAGTTCCTGCGCTCCCTTGACAGCGGCATTGAGGTTGAGTTCAAGAGCTTCCGGCAGTATGGTGAACTCCTGATGGATATCCGTGAAGCCATTGACGGAAAGCTGGAATACAACCTGGCTTACACTGAAGGCAAGAAAGGTTTCAGCAACTACGAAATCGAAGAAGTATTCGAAACTGAGTAAAAAAATAACATCCAGACGGGAATTTTCCCGTCTGGATCCTTCCGGAAGGAGATGAAATGAATTAGTTCTATTTTTTGATTCAATTGAACACGCTGCTGAAGAATGCGGAACTTATACTGCATGTATTCAAAGAATAATTAATGGAAAGCAGAAACAAAGTAACGACTGGACTTTCCAAAAGGGGGATTGATAAGTAGTGTTATTCTACGACTTTTGAGGTCTTCAAATATGACTGGCTGGTTGTGCTGATTGACATGGCAGCTCATGAAATGAAGGTGATTGAAAATGATCCGGACGAACTCATGAAATACTATGAAGACCATGTAAAAGACATCTGGGGCGGTTTCAACTCGGTGAGATATGACCAATATATCCTGAAAGGTATCCTGTGCGGATTTGATCCAAAAAAGATCAACGATTTTATCATTGTGGGTAATCAGCCGGGGTATAAGTACAGCAGCCAGTTCAGGAAGATTCCGCTGAACAATTACGATGTTATGCAGAATCTGGACAGAGGACTGAAAACCTTTGAAGGATTTATGGGGAACGACATCAAAGAATCATCCGTTCCTTTTGACATTGACAGAAAGCTGACTCGGAAAGAGCTGGACGAAACCATTCAGTATTGCATTCATGACGTTGAGCAGACGATTGAAGTATTCCTGAAGCGGACAGATGATTTTGAAGCGCATCTGGGTCTGGTAAAGCTGATTTGCGGTAACGGCGGTCTGGATCTGTCACTACTTGGAAAGACAAAAGCACAGCTGAGTGCAACACTTCTTGGAGCCAGAAGACAATCATGGGATGATGAATTTGACATTGATTTTCCTGAAACGATGCGGATTGAAAAATACACCCAGGTTGTTGACTGGTTCAAGGATCCTGAGAACAGAAGCTATTATTTCATAGATGACAAAGGAAAAGCGCATGAACGGAGCCTTGAACTGGACATTGCTGGGGTTCCTCATAAAGTCGCTTGGGGCGGGATTCATGGAGCGCTTAAGCAGTATCACGGGGAAGGATACTTTCTGAATATGGACGTGGCTTCCCTGTATCCATCCTTGATGATTCGGTACAATCTGCATTCCAGGAACATTCCTGATCCAAAGAAGTATGAGGAAGTCTATCACACCAGACTGAAATACAAGGCTGAAAAGAATCCACTTCAGCTGCCTTTAAAACTGGTTCTGAACGGAACCTATGGAGCAATGAAAGATGTGAATAACGCTCTGTATGATCCCAGACAGGCAAACAGAGTTTGTATATACGGACAGCTGCTTTTGATTGATCTGATGGAAAAGCTTGAAGGACATTGTCAGATCATTCAGTCGAATACAGACGGTGTGCTTGTAAAGCTTCCAGATGGGTCAGATTCGGCTTATGAACTCATAGATGATATTTGCTATGAGTGGGAAAAAAGAACGGGTCTGAAGCTTGAATTTGACGAATACAGGAAGGTTTTCCAGAAGGATGTAAACAACTATATAATCGTGGATGCTGAAGGACATGCCAAAGCCAAAGGTGGATATGTGAAGAAGCTGACTGATCTGGATTATGATCTTCCGATAGTCAACAAAGCATTAAATGCGTATATGGTGAACGGGATCCTTCCGGAGCAGACAATCAACAGCTGCGATAACTTGAAGGAATTTCAGATGGTCACGAAAATCAGCAGTAAATATTCAGAAATCAGACACGGGGCTGAATACGAATATGTGAAAGATTCAGATGGAAACAAACGGCTGCACTGGATCAAAGAGGGAAAGCGGCTGAAGGAAAAATGTATTCGAATTTTCGCATCCAGGAATGATGAAGGTGGAGTAATCAAACTGAGTGTAAGAACCGGGAATCCGGAGAGGATTTCAAATTCACCTGATAACTGCTTCATTTATAATGATGATGTGAACGGCGTGAAGGTGGATTCCAGACTGGATAAAGACTGGTATATTGATCTGACGTATAAAAGACTTCAGGATTTTGGAGTGATGTAATATGGATTTCTTCAAAGGGTACATTCAGACGAAAAATAAGCAGCCTACTGAAAAGTATAAAAATCGAACTGATTTTAAATCCTATGAAGAAATTCATGAATTGCCTGAATTCGCTGGTGTTCTGGCAACGGAAACCATTCTGATAGATCTGGATGATTCAAAAGAAGCTGAATGTTTAATGAATATCGTTGAAGCGCTTCAATTGAACTGTCGGGTTTATCAAACCACCAGAGGAAAGCATTTTCTTTTTCGGAACAGGTCTGTGAATCAGTGTTATACAAAGGTTTATTTGGCTTGCGGACTGAAAGCAGATATCAAAGTTGGATTCAAAAATTCAATTGAGGTTTTGAAATATGACGGAAAGGAACGGTTTATTGAATGGGATATAGAAGAAGGTGAATATGATTACCTTCCAAAGTGGCTGTTTCCGGTAAAGGGTCTGAATCCGGAGTTTATCACCATGGAATCCGGCGATGGTCGGAATGATGCACTCTTTTCTTACATCCTGACGCTGATGAGTAATGAATTTTCAGTTGATGAATGCAAAGAGTGTATCAGGATCATCAATCAGTATGTGTTGAAGGATCCACTGCCAGAAAACGAATTGAATGTAATTCTGAGAGATGAAGCGTTCCGGAAACCAATTTTCTTCAAAAAAGGCGTTTTCCAGCACCATGTTTTTGCTGAATACCTGAAGACAAACTATCACCTGAAGCGGATAAACGGGCAGCTGTATATCTATCTGGAAGATTATTACCAGTATGGAGACAGACAAATTGAGCATGTAATGGATGAACTGATTCCGAATCTGAAGGACACGCAGCGGAAGGAAACGCTGAAAAAGCTGAACGTGAATCTGATCTATGATGAAGAGGAATCAGCTGCCAATTATATTGGATTCGGAAATGGAATCGTAAAGCTGAATCAAACAAAGAAGCAGGAACCAGTTACCTATGAAATGATCCCATACTCGCCAGATATCATCATTACGAACAAGATTCCGTACAGCTTCAATCCGGCTGCATATGATGAAACAGTGGATAAGGTGCTGGACAACATTGCCTGTAAGGACAAGGAAATCAGGTCGATTTTGGAAGAAGCCATTGGATACTGTTTTCTGAGAAGGAACGAATTGGGCAAAGCTTTCATCCTGATCGGTTCTGGATCCAATGGTAAATCCACCTATCTGAACATGATAAAACGACTGCTGGGTAAACAGAACTATTCATCTCTGGACATTAAGAACTTTTCTGAAAAATTCGCTCCAATTCTGATGTATGGGAAACTGGCAAACATTGGTGATGATATTTCGGATGATTACATTCAAGACACCAGCCTGTTTAAAAAGATTGTCACTGGTGAAACCATCAAGGCAGAAGACAAGGGAAAGCCACTATTCGAATTTGAACCCAGGGTGAAGCTGTTCTGTTCAGCCAACACAATTCCCAGATTGGGAAAAGGCCGGGACTGGGAAGCACTGAAAAGGCGATTGATTATCATTCCGTTTAATGCCAAATTTGACGGATCGGAGCAGGGACATGACACTTACATTGGAGACAAACTGAAAACGGAATCTGCGATGGAATATTTGCTTTTGCTGGGCTTCAATGGACTTCTGAGGATCCTTCAAAATGGCGGGTTTACGGAATCAGAAAAGACGAAACAAGAACTTCAAGAATATGAGAAGATGAACAACCCGATTCTGGAATTTCTTCAGGAATGTGAAGAGGAAGATTATCAGATTGAAAATGCTCCAACTGCTGAAGTTTATATAAAGTATTCCCAATTCTGTGATTCAGGGAACTATAAATCCCTGTCGAAAATCGGATTCTCAAGGGTGATTTGCCAACAGCTGAATTTGGTTACAAAACCAGTGAAGCTGAATCGACTTACGTCACGAGTATATGTAAGAAAGGATGATGCTGATTGATTCTTGGAGACAAAGCGATAAAAGAAAGAATTCTTCCTTACCTGAACACACATGGAACAGTGAATCCTGCCAGTGTGAATGTAAGACTCGGAAACACGCTGCTGATACCGAAAAGGAAACTTTTCGGTATCGCAATCGGCGAACAGATCCAATACAAACGGATTGAACTTAGAGAGAGTGAAACCTATCGGTTAAAGCCAGGGAAATTCATTCTTGGCTGCACCAAAGAAGTGATTCATACGCCTGAAGATATTGCTTTTCATGTGGATGGACGGTCTTCAATTGGTCGAATCGGGTTATTCATCCAGAATGCCGGTTATGTGGATCCTGGCTTTTATGGATCCATCACACTGGAAATCTATAACGCATCTCCCAATACAATCATTCTCCATCCTGGCTATGAAATCGGTCAATTTGTGTTTCAGGAAGTCAGTGAGGTGGAAAATCCATATCAGGGAAAGTACAACGGTCAGATTGAAGCAGCTGGATCCAGAATGCACCTGGATAAGCTGGAACAGAGGTATAGCTTTTATGCAGAATGAGCAGAATGATAAACACAGATTCCCTGAGTGCCGGAAATGGTGTACCGCATTCAAACCGAAAACTGAATACTGTGAAGATTACCTTGAAAGATACGGATTGAATGCAGTTCAAACCATGCTTTGTGATAATGAATCTGCTGATTGTTTTATCAGAAAGATGGATAAAGAATGCAAGAAAAATCAGCTGACAATGAAAGTAACAAATGTACGAAGAAAGGAGTTTGTATGATTAAAGTAACTGAGCTGGAAACCAGTGGATGGAAAGCAGCTGTAAGAGGATTACGGAATCCAAAGGAATCATGGAGTAAATCAGACAGTGGTTTTGTGAATGGGGTCTATGTGATCGGACAGAATGATCTGAAGCTGATGCGGACATTGATTAAATCCGGTTCCTGTGAACGGAAGTTCTTGCGGATGATTGATGTTGTATGCGATATCGAAGCTCCATTGTACTGGTGGAAAGAATTCGACACTTACAAAGTGGGAACGGTTGCAAATTCCTGCTCCACCATGCACACAATTACAGAGCATCCCATTACCATGGACTTATTCAGCCATGATCGACTGACGGAAGATGCAGAAGGACTGATGGAACAGTACATTGCCATTATCGAGTTTTACAGGCAGTTGTATCTTGAAAAAGGGGATGTAAAATTCTGGAACAATGTTATCCAGATGCTTCCATCTTCCTGGATGCAGAAAAGAACAGTCAAATTCAATTATGAACATGTCTTTCAGTGGTGGATCTGGAGAAGAAATCATAAGCTTTCCGAATGGGTGGAGCTGGTCGAATTCCTTATTAAAAACCTTCCCAATGCAGCTGAACTGATTCTGAATCTGAATTAATTCAGAATCTTAATTGAATAATTCAAAGAAGGAGAAATATCAAATGAAGATGAATAAGTGGGATTTTTTGGAAATCCTCAACATGCAGAAAGTGGTTAGGAAACATTCTCCAAAATCACCAGATATCATTTCTTACGAGTGCGTATGTTTTGAACGGAATCCTTATACAAAGCTGGCCAAAGTTTCAGCGGTATGTGAAGCTTCCTGCCACACGTTTTATATTCATGATCCGGAATGCAGTGCAGAAGAAAAGTTCAACATCTTCCTGGATGGAATCAAGAAACCCGGTAAAGAAGTAACCGAAGTGGATGTTTCGTTCAAAGATGGTATGGTTCTGATTACCTACTTCCATTATCTGGATGCGGTATCCATTCAGCAGGTGAGAACATCAAAAGATCCATTCATGGATGTGGCAAAGGTCTTCCGGAAAGATAAGGAACCCGAAGCAACAGTTTCTTTCGGAGTTAAGGCGCTTCAGAATCTGCTGACGCAGTATGCGGATGATGAGTATGTGACGTTCAAAATCAACACTGGCAGAAGCGGATCTTTTCTGAATAACAAAGACGGGAACAAATGCAGCATGATTCTTCCCTATGTGACTTACTGATCAAAATAGAAAGGAACAGTAGGATGAAGGCAAAAGAGTATTTTGAAAAGTATGATAAGTCAATTACAGAGGAAGCGATACAGCCTGAAGTTAAGAAAGACGGAGCTATCGCACATCTCTATATCGAGATGTTTTCGGAGATGAAAACGATTATCGAAATCCGTCATATACAAAACGACAATAGTTTGATGTCCCTCATTCGTGAACAGAATGATAAATGGAATGCTATAGAAAGACTGTTTATCAAAAAGTATAAGCTGTCTCCTATTGAGCATAACGGATTCTTAGCGGGATGCGTGGAAGAGTTAAAGATTCCTCAATACCGGATCCAGAACATGACTTAAATATAAGGCGGTGAAGCAGGATGCCTGATCGGGAGAAGATTATTAGAGCAGTTGATTCATGCTTTGACTACTGGTTAGAGCAACATAGATGTTTACATCCGTTACATTTGGAGAATGTTCGGCAGTTTAAAGCTGATGCAATTGCCATGTTAAAAGAGCAGGAACCTGTACTGCTCGAGAACCAGCACAAACCATATGGGCATTTCATCAATGCCAATTCTCCGTGGATAAGCAGATGTCCAAGATGCGGTAAGAAGGTAGAAGGTAAGCAAACGAGATTCTGCAAATACTGTGGACAGGCGGTGAAATGGGAATGAAAGCAGCTGAACCGCTGGATGCGGACAAGATGCTCCAGATGCTGGTGGATAGCAAATCAGACATGCCGTGTATTGCTATGCACGGATCTAGTTTCTGCAAGGATTGTAGCGTAAACCTTTTAGATTGGCCCAAAAAAGAATGTTGGCTGCACTATCTGGAAGGGGAGTGAGTAATTTACTCACTCCTCATAAAATCAAAATGAATAGGAGAAAATGAAAATGCAGAGTGACGTAATAAATATTTTGGATCTGTTTCGGGAAACGAATTTCCCGATTGAAATGAAGATGTTCGATAAGACTACATCTGAAGCGCTTGTAACCTTCCGGAAAGAGATGGAAATCTGGCTGGAAGACAAAGATGCAGAAGCGCTGGAAAAGCTTCAGGATTTGGAAAAAGAGAATGCAATTCTGATTGATCAAAATAAAAAATTGCAGAATGAAAAGGACGAATATATCAAACAGCTGGATGAATATTCGCAGCTGTATAACAAGACAATGAATCAAATCGAGTCACTGAAAGAAACCATTGTGAAACAGGCAACCATGATGACGGAAATGAGGTATGGAAAATGATTCCGGTAAAGACAGAAACCACCAATGCGGTGTTTGTGGCTGATGGATGTGAAGATCTTCCAGCGACAACATGCCATGATGATAATGGAATCAACTATGTTGAAACCTGCTGGGAAATGTCGGATGAAGAGCTTGCCGAAGTGATGAAAACAAAACGGATTTATGTGAATACCATTGGAACCGAAGTGAATCCGATAAGGGTTGAAGCAAGGAGTTTAATTGAAGATGGAGAAGATTAGATTGTCTGATGGTTATCATTTCATTCAGAATCCTGAAGAATTCAGGCATCTGGTGTGGAAGCACATGGGGAATGATGCCAGGGATTATATGGATGAGCATTTCGGAATTGTGGATGCTGCTTTGGTGCAGGATGAACGGGCGATTGAATCAGAGAAGATTGAAGAAATTTCAAAGGAATTCAACGAAGATCTGAATCAGATTCAATTGAAAATCATGCAGGTTTATGATGCTGAAATGATCAAGGATCATCCTGATCCGAACCTGATGAAAGTCATTCTGGCTGCCAAAAAAGCGGTTACAGATGTGAAGAAAAAGCACCATTTTTACTGATTCATCTGTAACCCATCTGTAACCAGTTACACTTTTCATCTGTAACGGTTACACATCATCTGTAACCGCAGAAGGCTAGATTTTAAAGGGGTTTTGACTGCGGTTACAGATGGTTACAGATATTTTTCTATTTTTATAGATTTGAAAATGAGAATTTCATTTTTTAAGCATTTCAAGAAGTTTTTTAAGGAAAACAAGAAGTTTGCTCTAGCAAGTATATAAAAAGAATATATAGAAATAAAGAAGTGTATCTGTAACTGTAACCTGTAACTGAGTATAGGAGGTGTTTTATATCACTAACAGAGAGTATTTGTATCAGTTCAGGAAACTGAAGTATCAGATTGATTCACAGATTGAAGAGCTTCAGAATTTGCGTTCCATGATGATAAGCATTAAATCACTTTCATTCGATTCAGATAAAATTCAAAGCTCACCAGATGACAAACTCACAGGATTAATCAGTAATGCGCTTGATCTTGAAAAGGAAATCTATGAAAATTCCAACAGACTGATTAATATCCAGCGTGAAACCAGAACGGCTATTGAACAGTCAGAAACCAATTCAGAACAGGAAAAGCTTTTGCTGAGAAACTATTTCATCAATGGTTTCAGTTGGAATCAGTGTGCCAATGTGATGAACATTTCAGAAAGGCATATTCACAGACTGAAGAAAAAAGCGATAGAAAATTTCAAATGTCATTGAATGTCATGTCCTTAGAGGAATATCATTACAGTGCGTTATTGCGAATGGCTGACAGGAAATCTTCCTTCCGGATGGGAGGAAGATTTTATTTTCAGAAAGGCAGGTGTGTTGCAGTGACGAACCGGATGAAGAAATTCTGTGAAGAGTACCTGATTGATCTGAATGCAACACAGGCTGCAATTAGGGCGGGGTACTCGGTTAAAAGCGCATCTACAATCGGACAAGAGAACTTGCAAAAACCGGAGATTCAGAACGAGATTCAAAGATTGACGGCGATTCAGAGCCGGAGAACCGGAATCACAGCAGATCGGGTTTTGATGGAGCTGGCTAAAATCGCTTTTGTGAATCCGATGAATGTTTTGAATTCGGACGGAACGATAAAAGCATCTGCATCTGACGATGATAAGTCTGCTATCCAGGGAATCAAATACAGGTATTCCGATTTTGACAATGGATCTTCTTCAGAGTCTGAAGTTAGATTGTACGACAAAACAAAAGCGCTGGAATTACTCGGTAGGCATCTGGGATTGTTTGATTCAAAGATCCAGATTCAGGGGAATGTTCCGGTCGTGATTATGGGCGGTGATTCTCTTGAAGATTAACATTCTGGGCGCTGAATGGGATCTGGAGTTTTCGAATTATTTTGTAGATGAACGGCTGAAAGATTATGCCGGATACACAGATGACACAATCAGAAAAATTGTGGTTGATACCGGGGAAGGTCGTTCAATCTGTGAGAATTACGAACACTTCAGGAAACAGACAATCCGACATGAAATTATCCATGCATACATGTATGAATCCGGTTTAAGTGATTCCTGGGAACATAAAACCGGACAGGATGAAACAACCGTTGACTGGTTTGCTGTTCAGTTTCCAAAGCTTTTGAAAACCTTTCAGGAAGCTGATGCATTGTGACGATTCCAGCCAATGCAAAGGTGATCAAACTTCCGGAAGTTGTTGGAAAAGGTTACGGTTCCTTCTGGCGGTTTCGGGGAAGATACCGAATCGTCAAAGGTGGACGTGGTTCTAAAAAATCCACCACAACAGCGATGAATTATATTCAGCGGATGATGGAATTTCCTGAATCGAATCTGATGGTTGTCAGGAAGGTTTATCGGACAATCAAAGATTCCTGTTATACGCAGCTGTTGTGGGCGATTAACCGTCTGGGTGTATCGCATTTGTGGGATTCAAAGGAATCACCTTTGGAGATGACTTACAAGCCAACAGGGCAAAAGATCTATTTCCGGGGACTGGATGATCCGTTGAAGATAACTTCAATCACGGTTGAGGTTGGTTATCTCTGCTGGCTTTGGATTGAAGAAGCATATGAAATATCAAGTGAATCTGATTTTGATATGCTGGATGAATCTATCCGTGGTGTGGTTCCTGATGATCTATTCAAACAGGTCACGCTGACATTCAACCCGTGGAATGAAAAGATCTGGATCAAACGAAGGTTCTTTGATGTTGAACCGAATCCGGATATTTTCACACTCACCACAAATTACATGTGTAACGAATGGCTGGATGCAGCTGATAAAGCAGTTTTCGAACGGATGAAGATCCAGAATCCCAGACGTTACCAGGTCGCTGGCTTGGGAAACTGGGGAATTGCTGAAGGTCTGGTGTTTGAAAACTGGGAAGAAAAGGCATTTGATGTTGAGCAGATCCGGAACCTTCCATCTGTCAAATCTGCTTTTGGTCTGGACTTTGGATATACAAATGATCCGACAGCTTTCACCTGTCTCCTGATTGATCTGGCAGCTAAAACCATCTGGATATTCGATGAATTCTATGAACACGGATTCAGTAACGAGAAGATAGCGGAAAAGATTATCTCAATGGGTTATGCCAAAGAGAAAATCACAGCTGATTCTTCTGAACCAAAGTCGATTGATCGGTTACGGGAACTTGGGATCCGGAACATTCACGGAGCCAGGAAGGGGAAGGATTCGATTTCAAACGGAATTGACTTCCTTCAGGATTTCAAGATATTCATCCATCCCAAATGCGTGAATCACATCACTGAAATTTCAAACTATTGTTGGGATAAGGACAAATCCGGAAAGCTCATGAATAAACCAGTGGATGATTTCAACCATTTGATGGATGCTTTAAGATATGCGGTGGAACGATTCGTGAAAGGCGAAACGTTCAGTTTTGATTAAGGTGATGACATGAAAATTATTCCTGCCGGGGCGCTGATGATAAACCGGAGACGGGAAAAGATCCGGAAAGAAAATGATCCGGAAATTCACGGAATCATTGAATTCGTGTGCTTTATCAGAGCCAGACACGAAGTGAATGTTATATACACAATGCTGATTGAAATGAGGTGATTTTATGTTTCATCTGGATGCCACATTGGATGAGATTCAGACTCATGATCATATGATGACTGACAAAGAATTCCTGGAACGTGAAATCACCAGATTTAAAGTTTCTTCCTTACGGCGGGACATGCTGAACGGAAAGCGGTATTACGAAGGAAAGCATGATATTCTGCTGCACAAAAGACAGGCAATCGGCGCTGACGGTGATCTGGTTGAGATAAAGAATCTTCCGAATAACCGAATCATTGACAATCAGTATAAGAAGATGGTTGATCAAAAGACCAATTATCTTCTGGGAAAACCCATCACGTTTACTGGCGAAAACACGCAGTACATTGAAGCTATGAAGAAATTCTTCAATCGGCGTTTCCTCAGACAGCTGAAGAATGTGGGTAAATCCTGTATCAATGAAGGAATCTGTTGGCTGTATCCGATGTATAACGAACACGGCGAATTCTGTTTTAAAACGCTGTACGGTCATGAAGTGGATCCGCTTTGGAAGGATGCAGAACACACTGAGCTTGAAGGGGCTATCCGCTTATATCTGGTTCCGGTCTATGAACCGAACAAGGATATTCGACTTGAAGAGAAGGTTGAAATCTTTGACGATTCCGGTATTTGGTATTTTCATCTGGATGGAAATTCACTGGTTGCTGAAGAACCTTTCCACCAGTCTTATTTCATGGTGGACAACGAAGGTTACAACTGGGAACGGATTCCGCTGATAGCTTTCAAACGGGATGCCAATGAAACACCTTTGATCAAGTGTGTGAAATCCCTTCAGGACGGACTGAATCTGATTCTCTCAACCTTCCAGAACAACATGGAAGAGGATTCACGGAACACCATTCTGATTCTGGTCAATTACGATGGTGAAAACCTTGGAACCTTCAGACAGAATCTTGCCACTTACGGAGCAGTGAAAGTCAAAACCGTTGATGGTGCAGCCGGGGATCTGAAAACGCTTCAGGTTGAAGTCAATGCAGAAAACTACAAAGCAATTCTTGAAATCTTCAAGAAAGCCATTATTGAAAATGCGATGGGCTATGATGCCAAAGATGATCGGCTTTCAGGAAATCCAAACCAGATGAACATTCAGAGCATGTATTCTGACATTGATCTGGATGCCAACGAAATGGAAATGGAATTCCAGGCTGCATTTGAAGAGTTGCTTTGGTTCGTGAAATGTCATCTGCACAATGCAGGAATCGGAGATTACACAGATGAAGAAGTGGATGTAATTTTCAATCGTGACATTCTGATCAATGAGACAGAAGTTATCACCAACATCCAGAACAGCGCTGGTATCCTCAGTGATGAAACGCTCATTTCTAATCATCCCTGGGTTGATGATCCACAGGACGAAATCAAAAAGGTGAAGAAGCAGAACAAATATACGACTTATCCGTCTTCATTCCTTCATAATCATGATTCAGATGGTGCTGATAAGGATGATGATGAATGAAGAATTCCGAATATTGGAAACGGCGTTTCACACAGCTTGAAGAATCTTCACACAGAAAAACCGAAGATATGTTTGAAGTGATTGAAGATTCTTACATGGCAGTTCAACAACAGCTAGAAGCGGACATTTCAAAATGGTATAACCGATTCGCAGCGAACAATGGACTCACCATGGCTGAAGCAAAGAAACAGCTAAATAGTCGTGATCTGAAAGAATTTCATTGGACGGTTGAAGAATACATTAAGCATGGTCAAGAAAATGGGATTACTGCTGACTGGTCAAAAGAGCTGGAAAACGCATCTGCCAGATGGCATGTGAACCGATATGAAGCACTCCTGTATCAGATCCAGAATAGTCTTGAAGTGTTCTATGGTGGTCAGAATGATGCGCTGGATGCCCATTTGAAGAACACCTATCTGGATTATTATAAGCACACAATCTTTGAGATTCAGAAAGGCGTTGGAATCGCCTGGGACATTGCGCAGCCGAATTTGAAAGCGCTGGAAACCGTCATCAAAAAACCTTGGAATGTTGACCAAAGGAATTTTTCTGAACGCATCTGGTCGAACAAGGCCGGGATGATAAATGAACTGCATAAACAGCTCACACAGAATCTGATGCTCGGACGGGATCCAGGAAAATCGGTTGATCTGATCATGCAGAAATTCGGTGTTGCAAGGTATCAGGCTGCAAGGCTTGTTTACACAGAAACCGCATACATTGAAGCTGTCGCACAGGAAAACGCTTACAAAGCGCTTGGAATCAAACAGTATGAAATCATTGCAACGCTGGATGATCGGACATCCGATATTTGCCGGGAACTGGACGGAACCATTTTCAATATGACTGATTACAATCCTGGCGAAACTGCACCACCTTTTCATCCCTGGTGCAGATCGGTTACAGCTCCATATTACAAAGATCTGGACGGAATCGGTGAACGTGCTGCAAGGGATCCGAACATAGGAAAAACCTATTATGTTCCTCGCAGCACAAAATATAAGGACTGGGAATCATCGTTCAATCCTGCACCAATTCCAATTCAGCCAGCTCCAACAACTGCACCAGCTCCAAAACCAATTGTGAATACAACGAAGTTCCCAGAAGTCACAGATCCAAAGCTGATCCAGTTTGAAACGGCTGTTGGGAAATCGCTTCAGCAGTCTGGTGTGAAGTATCACAAAGTTGAAAAGCACCAGGGAACCAGAACGGAAGAGGAAATCATTCAGGCGCTTGGTGGTGGAGATTTGACAGAGGGTTCATGTGCTTCATTGACATTTGCATTCGTTGGAAATAATGCAGGATATGATGTGCTGGATTTCCGTGGTGGTGAATCAAGACATGCTTTTTCTATCAAAGTAAATTCACTGGAAATTGCAAAGCTTCCAGGAATGGAAAGCTATGTGTATACCGGGAAGAATGATATAAAAGCCGCTCATGAACTGATGCGGAATATGATCATAGGGAAAAAGTATTATATAGGCATTGGAAGCCATGCCAGTGTTATCAGAAAAACAGATGCAGGATATGAATACCTTGAATTGCAGTCATCTGAAAAGAACGGTTGGAAACCATTGAATGATGACGTTTTCAAATGGCGCTTCAGATGCAAACAAAGACGAACGTATGAATTAACCAGTAAGATGGTTGAGATTGAATCTATGGGCAAAAATGAGGAGTTTATCAGATTGCTTGGATTCATCAACACACCAGCTAACGAACAGATGAAAGGTTCTAGGGGAAATGTCAAATAAGGTTGAATGGATAGATACACCTGAAACAGATGGTGAATACATATTCACGTTTGATGGGAAAGAGAAGTTCAATCTGTTTCGTGATTATCCCTGGAAGCTTACCAAAGAGCAGAAAGAAATCTTTGATTCTGAAAATCCGGAATGGAAAGAGTTCTTTTCTGACAGAAAATGATTATTTCTTGAACCGCTCTATAAGGGCAGGGTGAAGGTCCTCGTACCTCCTTCCTTTTCCTGAACTTCTCTCTGTTGAGCGCTGGATTGGGGAACAGCTGTTCCGGAGCAAAAAGAAGTTCTAACGGTTCATCCCTTCACTTTGGATTTGGACGCTCCAAAGTGAAGGTTTGTTTATAATCCGTGAAAACGGTTTATATAATGTCGTTTCCTGGTTACGATAAATCAGGCGCTTGGAACCTGACTGAACAGGGTTAACAAATGTAAGTGAGAAAGGAATCAAAATGAAGAAAGATGAATTGATCAAACTCGGACTGACGGAAGAACTTGCTGCAAAAGTTGAATCTGCATCTGCTGAAGAACTGAAAGGGTTCATTCCAAAGAACAGATTTGATGAAGTCAACACTGACTTGAAGACAGCAAAGGAAACCATTACCGAACGTGATAAGCAGATCGAAGGACTGAAGAAGTCTTCCGGTGATTCTGAAGCGCTGAAAAAGCAGATCGAACAGATTCAATCCGACAACAAAAAGAAGGATGAAGAACATGCTGCTGAAATCAAGCGACTTAAGATTGATGCGGCGATTGATACCGCCTTGACTGAAGCCAAAGCCAAAAACTTGAAAGCAGCGAAAGCGCTTTTGGATATGGAGAAAATCACGCTGAATGATAAGGGTGAAATCAGCGGTCTTTCCGAACAGATCAAGTCTCTTACGGGATCCAAAGATACCAGCTTCATTTTTGATTCAAAAGGTGGATCTTTCCGGGGTGCAAAGCATGGTGAAGATGGTCATGATGATGGAGACGGAAAACCGGATTTCGGAAAGATGACCTATACTGAACTGGCTCAGTATCTCTCAGAAAATCCTGAAGCGAAACTTGAATAATAAAGAAAGGTGAAATGTTATGCCTAACGCAAAGTTTGATTCTAAAAGCTTCAATGCGGAAGCTTTTAGGTACATTGTCGGACGGGTTCCGAATCTGAAGCTTGACCAGATCCGGAAGAGCCGGGCGCTTGTCGGGAATCCGGACATCCGTGAAGTTTTCAGCAGTCAGAACGGAACTGCATATGCTCGGCTGGCTATGCGTGGACTTCTGGACGGCACTGCTGTCAATTATGACGGTGAGAACGATATTACCGCATCCAGCACAAAAACCTTTGAGCAGGGTGTTGTGGTTGTAGGCCGTGGAAAAGCCTGGGAGGAAAAGGACTTCAGCTATGATATTACTGGTGGAGTGGACTTCATGCAGAATATCGCTGAACAGGTTGCTGACTACTGGGTGAATGTGGATGAAGGTGTGATTCTTTCCGTTCTGAAGGGTATTTTCTCCATGACGGGAGCGAAGAACCTGGAGTTTGTCAACGGTCATACCAATGATATCAGTGCTGTTGGAACCGGCATGATTGCAGCCACAACGCTGAACAGCACCATTCAGAAAGCTTGCGGTGACAACAAAGGAAAGTTCAGCCTGGTATTCTGTCACTCTGCTGTTGCCACCAATCTTGAAAACCTGAACCTGCTCACCTTCCTGACTCAGACTGACAAAAACGGCTTGACTCGTGAAATCGGTCTTGGCACCTGGAACGGAAAGCTGGTTGTCATTGATGACGATATGCCGACTGAAGAAGTCGCAGCTTCCGGTGATGATCCGGCGTATACGAAGTACACCACCTATGTGCTGGGTGAAGGAATGCTGTACTTTGAAGATATCGGTGCAAAGGTTCCGTATGAAATGGCCAGGGATGCAAAGACAAAGGGCGGTATTGATCTGCTCTATTCCCGGCAGCGGAAAGTCTTTGCTCCTTATGGAATCAGCTATGAGAAAGTTTCTCAGGTTACCAACAGCCCGAGCAATGCGGAACTTGAAAATGGTGCAAACTGGGCGCTGATTCATTCCGGTGAATCTGTTGCTGCGAACCGCTCCTATTTCAACCATCGTGCCATTGCCATTGCCCGGATCATTTCCCGGGGCTAATCTTTGATGAAATGCGCTTGAGGTGAAAAAATGAGTATTGACGAAATCATAGAATCGTATACAGAAACTTCTTCTGGGGTTACCAGTTTTGCTTCAAGCGTATTTTCAGACGTTGTGAATCTCCTGATTGAAGTTGGATACACTCCAAAAGAATCAGATCTGTGGCTGCTGAACTTTGCCACTTCAAAAGTTCATGAAGATATTCTGAATTCCACAAATCAGCGTTCTGTTCCTGACGGCCTGATGAAAGGTTCCGTTGGTTTAATAGTAGCCGAATTCTTAAAGATTAAAATGGCAAATGCATCTTTAACGGCAGATGAAACCAGCGGTCTTCACTTTCTGGCGGTTGTGAAAAAGCTGGCTGAAGGTGATACCACCATTGAATGGGACACAAACAGCAGTCAGTCACCAGAACAGCGGATGATGGAATTCCTTCAGATGATGAATAATTATCGACAGAAATTCATAAAGTACAGGTGTTTGTCATGGTAGAAACTGATGTGCTTCAGATGCTTTGGAAAGATACCTGCACTGTGAAGATTCTGGAAGAATATCTTGCTGAAAACCGTTCGACACAGAAACGGGAAACGGTTCTGTATTCAGATATTCCGTGCAAGCTTTCGTTTTATAACTCGATGAGCGCTAATCCTGATTCCAGGAAGAACAAAGGGGACGTTGCCTTTCAAACTTCTCAGATGGTGAAGTTGTTCCTGTCTCCTGAATATCGGATTCCAAACGGATCCAGAATTGAAGTTACCCACAAAGGTGTTACAACACTGTATGGTTTCTCATCTCAGCCTGAACTGTTCACGAATCATCAGGAAATTCTGCTTGAAAAGTGGGAAAAGTGGGTGTGAATCGTGGGAAGATTTTCGATTGATGTTGATGCCAAACAGCTGGGTGAATGGGCAAAGAAGATTAACCAGCTGAATGGAATGCAACGGGAGATGTTCTTTGATGACTGCATAAAGGAAAGCGCTGGACGGCTGCTTTCCCTGGTCATTCCTAGGACACCTGTTGGACAGTCAACAAAATATCAGGTGAAAGATGAGGTTATGAGTACGCATGGGGGAACACTCAGACGGGGATGGAGCATTAACAACTGCGAGTTTGAAAAGAGTGCAAACAGGCACATGGTGAATGTTATCAATCCGGTTGAATATGCTTCATATGTTGAATATGGACATAGACAAACGCCTGGACGGTTTGTTCCTGCCATTGGAAAACGCCTGAAACGGAATTGGGTAAAGGGTCAGTTCTTCCTTCAGAAATCAGAAAAGGCGCTTGAATCGGTTCTTCCGAAAATGATTGAAACAAAGCTCAACGGATACCTGAAAGGGACGTTTTAATGAATAATGAATGTGTCGATGGAGTGGTTGAAAAGCTCTATGAATCCTTTCCTGATATTCCCATATACACAGAGGATATCGAACAGGATTTAGCAGAACCATCATTTATGGTGGACTTCACAGAATCCAATCAGGAACACAAGCTGGATAAGCGGTATTACCGCTCAATGCTGATCAATGTCCATTATTTTCCGTCAAACACGGGGAATAATCGGACTGAAATAAATTCAGTCTTCAATGAACTTTTTGAAATTCTTGAATTTATCAATGTTGGTGAGAACCTGATCATGGGTAAGAATTTTGAAACTCACATTGAAGATGATGTTGGAATTTTCACTTGTACTTACGGACTGTTCTTCCGGTCTATTCCTGAAGGAAATGGTTCGTTTGAGTCTGTTGAAAGCGATGTGAAACCAAAGAATGAGTGAAAAGAAATTCCCTGCACCTGAGAAAGTCGAACAGCAGACTTATTCAGGAAAGCAGCTGATGGAATCCAAAAAGTACAAAAACCGTATTGATCTGCTTCATGCACTGCTGGATCCTGAAAAGCAGTACACCATTGAACAGGTTGATACGCTGATCAAAACTTGGGAGAAAGGAACGGTGAAGTAAATGGCACTTGGTGGTGGAACTTTTGTTTCTGAAAACAAGAAACTTCCTGGCAGCTATATCAACTTCATTTCTCTTGCATCTGCATCTTCCGCACTGTCTGAACGTGGCATTGCGGCAATGGGTCTGATTCTGGACTGGGGTGCAGATGGCGAAATCATGACGATTACAAAAGCGGATCTGGAAAAGAATTCCGTCAAGTATTTCGGTTATGATTTTACGCATGCAAAGCTGAAGGGCATCCGTGATCTGTTCAAAAACATTCATACGCTGTATGCATACAAGCTGAACAGCGCCACAACTGGAATTGCTGCAAACACTTTTGCAACGGCGATTCATTCCGGCATCCGGGGCAATGACATCAAGATTGTCATTGCAAAGAATGTCGATGATGCAACGAAGTGGGATGTATCCACTTACTTTGACAATGCGCTGGTTGAGACTCAGACTGTTGCAACGGCGGCTGATCTGAAAGCGAACGATTTTGTTACTTTCAAGGCTGATGCCGAACTGGCGGTTACTGCTGGTCTGCCTCTGACCGGGGGTATTTCCGCAGCGGCAACCGCAGCTAATCATCAGGCGTTCCTGACTGCGGTTGAACCGTATTCTTTCAATGCTATCGGTGCTGTTTCTGATGAACGTGCTTCCGGCGCTCCTGCTGTCAATGCGCTGTATGCTTCTTTCTGCACTCGGATGAGGGACACTGTCGGAAAGAAATTCCAGGCAGTTCTTTTCCGGTATCCTGGAAATCATGAAGGAATCGTGAATGTGAAGAATCTGGTTACCGATTCCGGTGAATCTGCTGCTTCCCTGGTTTACTGGGTGACGGGCGTTATCGCTGGTACTGCCATCAATGCATCCGCTCTGAACAAGCTGTATGATGGTGAATATACAGTGGACACCAATTTTACCCAGAGCGAACTTGAAACCTGTCTGGACAATGGTGAATTCACACTTCATCGTGTCGGCGCTGATGTCCGTGTTCTGGGTGATATCAACAGCCTTGTTGAAACCACTGCTGACAAGGGCGATATCTTCAAAGAGAACCAGACCATCCGTGTTATTGACTGCATTGCAAACGACATTGCAAATGTGTTCAATACAAAGTATCTCGGAAAGGTTCCGAATGATGCATCTGGCCGGATTTCTCTTTGGGCTGATATCGTGAAGCATCACAGAGAGCTGGAGCGAATCCGGGCGATTGAGAACTTTGACGAGAATGCAGTAACCGTTGAACAGGGCGCTTCAAAGCGTTCCGTTCGGGTAAATGATGCTGTAACCATCGTCAATGCAATGGCCCAGCTGTATATGACCTGTGTCATTGACTAATTCGGAAAGGAGAAAAGAAGATGCCTAAAAATCAGATTATGCGGGCGCAGGATGCGATTTCTGCCCGTCTGGCTGAATGCTATGTAACGATTGAAGGAATTCGTTACAACTTCATGCAGATGATCAATTTTGAAGCCACCTTTGAAAAGAACAAGGTTGAGATTCCGATTCTGGGTAAAACCGGATATGGAAACAAGGCTGGCGGCTGGTCTGGTTCCTTTTCCGGAACCGCACACTATAACCAGTCGATTCTGCGTGAACTGATGCTTCGGTACAAGAACACTGGTGAGGATGTCTATTTTGAAATCCAGGTAACCAATGAGGATCCCACTTCCACTGTTGGACGGCAGACGGTCGTTCTGCTTGACTGCAACCTTGACAACGGAACGCTGGTCAAGTTTGATGCAGACGGGGAATACCTGGATGAGGACATTGAAGGAACCTTTGAGGATTTCACCATGCCGGAAACCTTCAATCTCCTGGAAGGTATGCAGTAATATAAGCAATTCCCCTGATTCTTATCAGGGGAATCTTTATTTTTGAAACGAAAGAAGGGTTATCTAATGTCGGATTTTTCCATGTTCATGAAGAAGAATAAGAAGGTTCGTGAAAACAGTTTCTATCCTGCCACAAAGAATTTTGTGGATGAAGCCGGGGAACCGCTCCTGTGGGAAATCAAACCCATCACTACTGAAGAAGACCAGCGGATCCAGATGGAATGCACCAAAGACGTTCCGATTCCTGGAAAGCGGAATCAGTTCCGGCAGAAACTGGATGCGAATCTGTATCTGGTTAAACAGGCGGTTACCGCCATTGTGTATCCGAATCTGAATGATGCAGCGCTTCAGGATTCGTATGGGGTGAAGTCTCCTGAAGATCTTCTGAAAGCGATGATTGATAATCCTTCAGAATTTTCTGATCTGCTTTCGTACATCCGTGAACAGAGCGGTTTCGAAGCCGAAATTTCTGATGAGGTTGAAGAAGCAAAAAACTAATTGATGGAGGGGATGCAGAAGCAAATTACGCTTATTACTGTCTGCATAAGTTTAATATGCTTCCATCCACCTTCCTGTCTTTGGACTCTCAGGAAAAAGCTTTTATCATCGCCTGTATTGATCTGAAAATTGAAGCTGATAAGAAGCAGATGAAGAAAGCTCAAAGGAAGAGGGGAGGTTAATACATGGCAACGATACAAAGCACAATCACGCTGATTGATGGAGTATCAAATGTGCTGTCCGGGATATCAAATCAGCTAGGACAGACACAGCGTGATTTTGAGCAGCTGGAATCATCCGCTGGACAGGCTCAGAGAGAAGTCAATCAGTTTGATTTGGGTCAGTGGGGAAAGAATGTAACTGAAGTTGGACAGCAGATTTCAGGAATCGGAACCCAGATGGTTATGGGAATCACGGCTCCCATTGTGGCTTTTGGAACCAAAGCATGGAAATCAGCTGCTGACTATGAACAAGCCTTTACCGGGGTCAGAAAAACCACTGAACTGACTGAAGCAGAAGCATCTGAATTGTATGATGGTCTGATTGACTTAAGCACCAAAACACCAACTGATTTTGTGACTCTTTCCGGAATTGCGGAAATCGCTGGACAGCTGGGTGTTGCAAAGGATGAGCTTCTGGATTTCGTTCAGACATACGATATGTTACAGGTTTCAACGAATATTCAGGGTGAAGAAGGTGCAGCTTCAATTGCTCAATTCCTCAATATTACCGAACACGGAACGCAAAATATTGACAGGTTTGGTGCTGCTATCGTGGATCTTGGTAATAATTTTGCTACCACTGAAAGAGATATACTTGAAACAGCCACACGGCTGGCTTCAACGGCTGATCTGGCTGGGTTGTCAACTCCTGAAATTCTTGCCTTATCTACCGCCATTAGTAGCATGGGTATTAATGCTGAAGCAGGTGGTTCTGCTGCTGGTAAGTTAATGAAGCAGATGTCTTTGGCTTCTGAAGTCGGTGTTGATAAGTGGGGGGTTTTGCTCAAAGGAGCAAACAAGTTCTTTGAGGGAACGAAGTTTTCTAACATTCATGACATCCAGATAATGCTTGATAGTCTGAAATCTGCTGACGTGGCTGAGTTTGCCAAATCCATGGGAATGACAAAGGATGAACTGTCGAATGCCATGGGAATGGCTCAGGATATGGAATACTTCACTCAGTTAATGGGAAAATCAGCAGAGCAGTTCCGGCAGGATTGGTCAAATAATCCAGCTCAGTCAATGTTGGAGTTTTTTGATTCTCTGTCTCATCTGGATGAAGCCGGGCAACAGTCTGCACTATCTTACCTGAATGATATGGGAATTACGGAAATCAGGCTTTCAAACCTGGTACAGGCACTGACAAGTAATCCGCAGATGTTTTCTGAAGCGCTCGGAATCGCTTATGAATCCTATGCTCAGAATCAGGCGCTGGTTGATGAAGCCACAAAGTTCTATGAGACTCAGAACAGCCAGATTGCAATGAAGACGAATGAGTTCAATAATGCAGTGGCTGATCTGGGTGGAAATATACAGACAGCGGTACAGCCGGCAATTGACGGACTCAGCACACTGCTGGAAAAATGGAACAGTTTGTCTGAAGCAGATCAAGACAAGATTGTATCCAACTTCATGATTTTCGCTGAAGCTGGTGTAATTGTCCTTGCCATTGGAAAAACCGTTGAAGCTATCGGAAATATTGCCAGTGGCTTGGGTGCTGTAGAAAAAGTGCTGAAAGGGATTCCGGATAAATTCAGATCCGCTTTTGATGAAACCGGGAAAATAGACGTTGGATCCTTGCTTTCGAATCTGACCAGTGTTCTTCAGTCTCCATTAACCTGGGGTTTAGCGGCTGGTGTTGGTATTTATCTGCTGATTGACAAGGTGAACAGCATTAAATCAGCAGCTGAAGAGACTGCAACGGCGCTGTCTGGAATCAAAATCAATATTGATGAAGAATCCCTGAATACTGCTCTCGGTCAGATCCAGCAGTTAAGAGCAGAAGCAAAAAGCCTTTCGAACTCTGAACTGGATGTGAAATATCAATCAACGTCTGACGCAACAAAGCTTGGATTCGGAACCCAGGACATGTTCAATCAGGCTCTTTTCTATGAATCCGAACTTGCAAACCGGAACATCACTGACATTGGTCAGAAATACGGTTCCATGCTCGCGGATCTGAACAGACAGATAGCAAATGCAGCCAGTTCCGGAGATACAGCACTGGCTGAATCCCTTCATACTCAGTATGGGACAATGGTTCAGCAAATGGAAACCGAAACAAACGCTGCCAAAGCTGAATATTCTGCTCAAATCAGCGCTTTGTTTAATGGAATGGCACAGCAGTATCCTGAACAGGCTGCACAGCTTCAGGAAGCAATTCAGGGATACACGTTCCTGAAATCCCTGGGTGATCTGGATGAACTTCCTGCACAGATTCAGGCTGACAATGAAAAAATTGCAGAATCTTTCACGGCTGGAGAAATTGACGAACAGCAGTTTCAGTCACTGATTGAAGCCAATGACATAAAGCTGAATGACGTGACCAAACAGGTTTATGGTCTGGCTTACAGTCTCGGCTATTTCGGGGATGAAATCAAATCCCTGGATGAGCTGAATATGATGATTGACACGAATACATTTGCTCCTGCATGGAACGGATATTTGCGTGATACAGTCATGAATAACGCTCTGACAGAGATTACAAGCGCTGGTGAAGAGCTTCAGGGGAATCCGATTCTGTCAAATCTGCTCGGTCAGATCTTCAATGATCCTTCTATCTATGAGAACCTTGATGTATCTCAGTTGGACGGCGCTTTGCTGGGTGCTTTACAGACACTCGATATTGCTAATGCAATGAATCAGGCGCTGGAAAATGATGGATCTGTGCTGGAATTTGGCAAGTATCTTACTCAGGGCCTTGGTCAGGGAATCATTGACAGTGTCGGTGAAATGGAAACGCCTATAAATACACTCAGAGATCAAACACTGGCTTTCCTGAAAGCTGCTTTTATCATTGGTTCACCTTCACAACTGATGGCTGAACAGGGCATGTATATTGACCAGGGTTTAGCACAGGGAATCACGACATATTCAGCGGCTGTAATTGCTGCCATGAATCTTATGATTCAGCAGATGATATCCATTATGCGCAGTGGAGCGCAAACAACGGTTCATACTGCACAGAGCATTTTAAACTATGGAACCGGGCATGATATTGGATATAATTTGTGTGCAGGAATCGCTGATGGAATCCGGGCAGGAACCGCTGATGCAGTAGCAGCAGCCAGAGCGATGGCAGCAGCTGTAAATGCAGCTGCAAGGGTTAGCTTTGGTGTCCATTCTCCTTCCAAAGTCTTTTATGAAATCGGTCAGTTCCTGGATGAAGGTCTTGCACTCGGTATTAACTCAAATGGTTATTCCATACGTGCAGCACAAAAGAGTGCTGACGAAGTGATCAAACAGTACACTGACAATCTGACAAAGTGGACGAATATCGACTATTTTTCCGGTATTGAAGACAGAGAGTTTTCAATTCATGATGATGCAGAATATTCACTGTCTGATTCAGATATTAAGAACATGCGTGAACTGGCTGAACGTGAAGTGATCAATGAATTCACTACTGCTGAAGTGCATGTTGAATTCACAGCCAATAACAACATTTCGTCTGATCTGGACATTGATGATGTGGTTGCCGAACTGGAAAGCCGGGTCAGTGAGAGACTTGAAATGTGTGCTGAAGGTGTGTATGTGTAATGACTAACGGTTATGACGTATATCTGGGAAAGGTGTTACTTCCGGTAACACCTTCCAAAATTCAGACCAAAATCAGCAATAGGAATGAAACGGTAAAGCTGATCAATGATTCGGAAGTTTCCCTGTTGAAACTTCCGGGTCTTACTGAATTTTCATTTACCGCCATGATTCCAAATGTGCGGTATCCATTCGCAAAATACAACGGGGATTTTGTGGATGCCAGTATTTATCTGGATTATTTCGATTATCTCAAACGGGGCATGTTGCCTTTTCAGCTGGTCATTTCAAGATTGCTTCCATCTTACAAACTTCTGTTTGACACGAATATCACAGTAACACTGGAAGAGTACAAAATCACAGAAGATGCCAAAAAGGGTTTTGATCTGGACGTTGATATTAAACTGAAGCAATATAAGCATTATGGAACGAAAACCTTTGAAACGACTATGCTTGCTGAAGGTGCGCCTATAATCATCAATGAAACCAGACAAATCATTACCATTCCGGCGGCAACGGATCATAATGTCGGGGATGTATCCGGATTTCATGGAAACGTGGAACCGGGCGGCAGTAAAGGCGGTGGAGGAAGCAAGAAGAAAACCATCACTGTTTCCACTGGTTCGGGCAGCTGGTGGCAGACAACGGTTGAACAGAAAAACGCTGGTGATCATGAAAATTCCGCTTACTGGAACAGATAGGTGGTGAATATTCATGAATCTTCAATTGATGCTTCAAAACGGGTATAAAGTGTTTTATCCGGATGTTGAAGAGGATCTGACATGGAAAACAGAACGAAAAGGTGTTCCGGGGAAACTCACGTTCTCCTGTATCCTGGATGATGCCTTGAATGTGATTGAAGAAGGAAATTCTGTGAAACTAGTCGTGGATGACGTGCCGATGTTTTACGGGTTTGTCTTCTCAAAATCCAGATCCAAAAAGAAGAAAATCAAAATAACCGCATATGACCAATTCAGGTATCTGAAGAATAAGGATACCTATGTTTTCGAAGCTGGCAGGGCAGATGAGAATATCAAAATGATTTGTGATGATTACGGAATCAGATATAATCCACTGCCAAATACCGGATGGGTGATTCCAAACCGCATTGAAGAAAACAGCTGTCTGATTGATATCATGCAAACCGCATTGAACATCACAACCACAAACAGCAAAAAGCTTTATGTGCTTTATGATAATGTCGGACGGCTGGAACTGAAAGCGGCTTCTGACATGAAGGTGAACATTCTTCTGGATGCCAGCACAGCTGAAGATTACAGCTATGAAACCAGCATTGATAATGAAACCTATAACCGGATAAAACTTGTTTATGATGACAAGTCAGGAACCCGGCAGATTTTCACGGCTGAAGACAAAGAAGGAACCATGAAACAGTGGGGAACCTTGCAGTATTATGAAAGTATCACTGATATTATCAGCGCACAGAATAAAGCTGACATGCTTTTACAGCTGTATAACATCCGTCATAAATCCCTGAAATTCACAGGGGTTATTGGTGACAAGTCGGTTCGTGCCGGGTCTGTGATCATGACTTACATAGATCTGGGAGATTCAAAAGTGAATAACTATATGCTGGTGGAATCCTGTACACATCATTTTAAGCACAATAAGCATACAATGGATTTGACTGTAAGAGGTGGTGAGTTTGTCTGATGGATCTGGCTGAATCAATGAAAATCGCAGCGCTTGAAGCTGTAGACGCTTCAAAGCCTGTTCAGGTTTGTTTTGGTGTTGTCCTGGAAGAGGATCCGCTAAAAATTATTCTGGATCAAAAGCTGATCCTTGAAAAACAGCACCTGATTCTTACTCGGAATGTGATGACGTACAATGTCGATGTGGAATTTTACTGGGAAACAGAAGAAGCATTGACAACGGCTCACACTCATCCGATTAAAGCAGAAGACATTGCCACAAAAGCGCTTGATGTGGATCCACTGGGAAATCAACATCCACCCAAAGATAATATTTCCACCCAGGGAACCAAACTGACTCATACACATGAAATTGGTGGACGGAATACAATGAAGCTTTTTCACCAGCTTTATAAAGGTGATCGGGTGGTTCTGTTACGGGTTCAGGGTGGACAAAAATATATTGTTCTGGATAAGGTAGGTGAAATGTAAATGGCTCTAGCTCCTGAACAGGATAACTTCCTGTCAAATGAGTTTGAAATAAAAATTTTCCCTACAAAAACCTATGAAATGCACTTTGAAGATGACGAAACACAATCCAGAATTTACGGGTTCACGGACGGTCAGAGTGCAATGAAGCAAGCCATTTATCTGGCACTGAACACAGAGCGCTTTGAATATCCTGCATATTCGGACAATTACGGATTTGAAAGTAAAAGCCTGATCGGAATGCCAATGTCCTATGTTCTTCCTGAACTGAAGCGGCTGATTACAGAATGTTTAACTTGGGATTCACGGATTGATTCAGTGGACAACTTTTATTTCGATGTTTCGAAAACAAAGGTTAAAACAAAGTTCACGGTTCATACCATTTACGGCGAAATGTACGCAGAAAAGGAAGTGAGTGTTTAAATTGTTTGAGGATTTTACATATTCTGTTCTGATGCAGCGCTTAATATCTCACTTCCCTGATGATCTGGACAAGCGTGAAGGTTCAGTTATCTGGGATGCTTGTGCATCTGCCGCACTGGAACTGGAACTTGCTTATCAGGCGCTGGATTATACGATTACTCAGAGCTTTGCCATTTATGCAGATCGGGAATTCCTGATCTTAAGAGCAGCCGAACGGGGAATCACTCCATATCCGGCAACTTACGCTGTGATTAAGGGAGAATTTACACCATCAAATATTGATGTAACCGGATACAGATTCAACCTGAATAAAATGAATTATCTGGTCACTGAAAAAATATCCGATGGTGTGTATAAATTGGAATGCGAAACTGCCGGATCCGCTGGTGGTGAACGAATGGGAACACTTCTGCCAATTGAGTATGTTGACGGACTGGAAACCGCAACAGCAACGGAATGTTTAATACCTGGAGAAGATGAAGAAGAAACCGAACACTTACGGGAACGGTATCTGGCAAGCTTTACAGAAAAGCCTTTTGCAGGAAATATTCAGGCATACATTGAATTTGTGACTGGAATTGATGGTGTAGGTGCCTGTCGTGTTCTTCCTATCTGGAATGGGCCGGGAACCGTGAAAGTTCTGATTCTGGATTCTAATTATAGTGTTCCCACATCCATACTGATTCAGACAGCTCAGAATGAAATAGATCCGAATCAGGACGGGACTGGTGAAGGACTGGCTCCAATTGGTCACATTGTGACGGTGGATGCTCCTGAATCCGTAACATGCAATATTAGAGCGGTATTTGAGTTTGAAGCTGGATATACTTTTTCAGGTCTGAAATCACAGATTGAAGCGGTTCTGACCAATTATCTGCTGGAACTCAGAACGGACTGGGGGAATCACATGCATGAATTTCCAACGATTGTTCGAATTTCGCAGATTGAAACCCGGCTGCTTCAAATAACCGGAATCATTGATATCAGGAACACAAAAATCAACGGAGTGGAACAGAATCTTTCCCTGGTGAATGATGAAGTTCCAATGTTGGGAAGTGTGACGAATGGCTAGCAGAACGGTCAATTTATGGCAATACTTACCGCCATTCCTGAAACAATTTCGTGAACTGGAAATGCTCCTGGATTCGGAACAGATCGAATTTCAGACACTGGTTGAAAACACTGATAAAGTTCTGGCTGAACCATTCATCCTGACAGCTGATGCAGATGGAATCAAAATCTTTGAAACCATGATGAATCTGTTTCCTGATGAAGATGATGATCTGGAAACCAGAAGAATGAAGGTACTTTCACTTTGGCACAATAACATTCCTTACACCTTCTTCAATCTTTTGAACACCATCATTTCCATTCAGGGAAATCGGAATGTTTCAATGTACTATGATCCTGAAAACAGGTACATTTTGCACATTGAAACCAACATGGAAAAGCCTGGTATGGTTGAAACGCTGGAAAACAGCATTGTGAAAATGATTCCGGTCAATATCCAGGTGATTTCAGAAAATCATTTTGAAGGAACTGAAACTGAAGGAAATGCATTCATTTCAGCTGGTGCAAGTATCAGCGGAAACATCTTCCTGACAGATGATCTGATCGGGGTTATATCTTCCAGCCTGGAAGGAAAAGAAGCCATTGGAACGAGTCGCTCTGATGAATTTTTCATTACGGACGATTTCAGGCAGAATCTGGATTCTGAACTGATCGGAAATGCAGCGGTTGGATTTGGAATCAGCGGTCAAATTTTCCTGACGGATGATTTGAAAGCAAACATTGATTCGAACACTGATCTGAAAGGCAGTGTTGGAAATACAGTCACAGAAACCATTACTTTGAATTGAAGGGAATGAAACTATGGAACTCAGTACATTTGTTATCACTGGTAAAGGTCAGGCACTGATGGCAAAACTGCTTCAGGGGCATGGAACAGCGGTTTTTAAAGCCATTAAGCTGTCAAGCACTGCATATACTGATGCTGATCTTCCGTCACTGACTAATCTGACCAATATCAAGCAGAGTGCAGCCATTACCAATAATCAGATTATCAGCAACACGCACATCCAGATTGAAGCGGCGCTTGATAATACCGCTCTTACTGCCGGATATACCATCAATACAGTGGGTATCTATGCGCAGGATCCGGACGAAGGTGAAATCCTGTATGCAGTGTCCAGGGCGATTACTGCCGGATATATGCCGGCTTATAACGGAATCACGGTTTCCGGTGCGACTTTCAAGTTCGTGATCTCGGTCGGAAACGCTTCACAGGTGACTGTGACAGTGGATCCTGCCGGGTATGCTTCTATGAGCGACATTAACCGTCTGGATGATGAAATTGATGATATCAAAGGATTCATTGGTCTGGTTGATGACGGAATCTATGGTGTTGAAGTCGATTATAAGAACCGGACTTTCAAGCGCCTGGGCGATGCTGCCGGGATGACGGAAGGAACAGATTTTGATTCTATCGTTCCGTGGCAGCGGAAACGCTGTATTGTTACGGATGGCGGTGTGATTCTTGCCTATTACGGTGAAGCTGGATACACTGAAACCGGAGCTTTAACGCAAGCAATCACCATTGGTGAAGATGACAGCGCTGTTACATATGCGGTTGGAACCAAAGTTCAGGTAATGGTCTATCAGCCGAAGTTCTATTATCGGGTGGTTCCCATTGAAACGGACAAGATTGTGAACGGTAAGGGTTCTCATCTGCGGAAAGCCAGATACTATGTATCTCCTGTCATGCGGAACGGCTTCAAGCTGCATCCGGCATTCAAGTATAACGGGATCGAACAGGACTATATCCTGATCGGCGCTTATGAAGGTTCCCTGTATGATGTTTCCGCTTCTGCCTATATCCTGGATGATGCGCAGGTTGCGGATTTCAGCAATGATATGCTTTCATCCATTGCCAATGCAAAGCCGATTTCTGGACAGACTCAGAATCTGACACGGGCGAACGCCAGAGCGCTGGCAGCTAAACGTGGATCCGGATGGATGCTTCAGGATGTGAACAAAGTTTCTGCCACTCAGCTTCTGTTCCTGATCGAGTATGCCAATTTCAACAGCCAGTCTAAGATTGGTAATGGTGACGTTTCTAAAACCGATGATGGATCCACCAATATGGCTGAAATCACAGGTGCAACAACGAACCTTGGAAACGGATCCGGTGCGGTCACCAACACCAATGGTTACCAGATGGTTTCCTATCGTGGAGAAGAAAACCTTTGGGGGAACATCTGGAAGTGGATTGACGGCATGAACATCAAATCCCTTGGGAATTCGCTTCCTCAGGATATGTTTGTTGCTGATCATGCTTTTGCCGATGCAACCTATTCCGGCGCTTATGTTGACGTTGGATTCAGTGTTTGTCCGGTCACTGGATACGTGAATGCAATGGGATATTCTGAAGATCATGATTACCTGTTCATTCCGTCTGAAACCAATAATGGTGCCAACAGTTCAATCCCTGTCGGGGATAATTTCTGGTGCAATTCCGCAGCTGCTGGTGACAGGGTCGCTTTATTGGGTTCGAGTTGGCATTATGGTTTGTATGCCGGGTTGTTCTCCTGGTATGTGGTTTACGCTCCTTCGTATCGTAATCGGAATGTCGGCGGCCGGCTGGCGTATGTGCCTAAAACGGCTTAATCAGTAATGGTAATCATCTGCTCTGTAATCTGTGGGATGCAGAGCGGATTTTTATAGGCGATTCCATTGAACACGTTGAATTAGGGTGTTAACACAAAACCAATTTGTTCAGTTAGTGAGTCACTAAATTGGGTACGAATTGGAATAATGGTTTGAATACCAGGTTGTTCAACTGGAATGTGAATAACACTCCTTCGAATCGTAATCGGAATATCAGCAGCCAGCTAGCGAATGTGAGACTCACGCAGAGTGAATCTAGCGGAAATGGAAAAGCCTTGGCTCTTGCCAAAACATAACAAGCATTTATCGGACTGTGTTGGTAATCGTATTCTTATATAAACCATTTTGAGATTGAGAATATTGATGAAGACTCGGTGCTTATTCTCACATACTCCGATATTTAAAGGGCGTGTATGAAAGCATATTCTGGATTATGGGATAAAATCATCTCAAAGAAAAACCTGATGCTTGCGCATAAGCATGCAAAGAAGGGCAAAGGATGGTATGAAGAAGTTCAGATTGTAAATTCGGACATCAAGAACGGTGGATCCATGATTGAAGATTTACGATTGTCACTGATCAACCATACCTATAAAACGTCAAAATATCGAAAGCAGAAGCGCAAAGAAGGAAAGAAAATCAGGGATCTGTATAAACTGCCATACTATCCGGACAGAATCGGACAGTGGGCAATTATTCAGGTGATTGAACCGATTCTGATAAAGAATCTGATCTTTGATACCTATTCAGCGATTCCAAAGCGTGGAATTCATCGTGGACTGAAGCGGATCAAACAGGCAATGTATCATGACGTTAAAGGTTGCCAATACTGCCTGAAAATTGATGCAGCACATTATTATCAATCCATCAATCATGAAATTCTGAAAGACAAGTTCAGAAGGGTTTTTAAGGATCCTGATTTGCTTTGGGCCGTGGATGAAATCATTGACTCCATCTGCACTGCAACAGATGAAGATCTTGAACGGTTATCACAGCTGAAACCGATTAACAGAATCGTTCTGACAATGTTTATCAGAGGGCGTAAAGAGTCACCAGAAGAGCGTGAACAGCGGTATCTGAATTCAGGCGTTGGTCTTCCGATTGGAAATTACTTCAGCCAGTATGGCGGTAATTTCTATTTTTCGGATTTTGATCATTATGTGAAGGAAGAGCTGCATGTAAAGCACTACTATAGATACATGGATGATATTGTGTTCCTGGCTGAAACAAAGGAACAGCTGTGGACGATTTTGGAACAGATCGATGACTACTTTCAAACCAGGCTTAGAATCACGATAAAAGACAATTATCAGATCTTTCCTTCCTATGTTCGTGGAGTCGATTTTCTGGGATTCAGAGTATTCCATAATTTTACGCTTTTGAGGAAATCAACCTGTCTTGGATACAAGAAAAGAGTTATCAGAATCAGGAAGAAATTGGATGCTGGAATTTCTATGAGCTATTCAGATTTCTGCTCATTGAATTCTTATAAGGGATGGTTGAAATCCTGTGATTCCGAAAGGCTTCAAATGAAGTACGGATATGCTTTGGAACACGAAAAGCGGTTATATAAACTGAAGAATATCAAGAGGTGTGTAAAATGATCAATCACGGAAAAACACAGAGTTTGTTTACTCCTGATCCGGTGCAGATCTTGGAAACCACTGTTATGGTTGCAAAAAACATCCGGGAAATTGAACTGGTGGATGAAACCGGAACACATACCGGATTTGAATTTGATCTGATCCAGTATGAGAAGGATGAGTATATCAAGCTCATGGATGAAAAAAATGCTGAACTTGAACAGTCTCTGACTGACACTCAGCTGGCGCTGTGTGACGTTTACGAAATGATTGGAGGATAATCAAATGGCTAAAGTGTACGCTGATCTGATCATGAAAGGACTCAAAACGCTGGATGATGTTCCTGAAAAGCTGCGTGAAGAGGTTCGTAAGATTCTGGAAGAGAATCATTGAATTATTCAAACTGTTCATTGAATTATTGAGAGGGGAATTGGATATGGCTGTTATCTATGCAACGCTGATCATCAAGGGATACAAGAAGTTTTCTGAGGTTCCGGATGCGCTGAAGGAAAAAGTTCGTGAAATCCTGGAGCAGCTTGAAGTTCCTGAACTGATCAACACCTGATTAACCTGATCCGTTCAAGAAGGATGATTAAGATGTTAAGTTCAGCTGAAATCACCATTTTGGTGAGTGTGATATCTGTATGTGTGGCTTTTTACTTTGGGCTGAGAAGCCAAAAACGAACTGACAAAGCTGATCTGAAGAAAGATGCCACTGAAATGACAACTGTAATTGTCAAGCTGGAATATATCGGAAACGGAATCAATGAAATCAAATCCGATATGAAGGGTATTAAAGGTGACATCACAGATCTTCAGGGGCGAATGATTCGGGTAGAACAATCGGTAAAATCCGCACATCACAGATTGGATGGAATCGAGGGGAAATACAATGAAGACAAAGATTAATCTGAAGTGGCTTCAGGCTGCTGCTGTCAGGGCAATTAAAACGGCTGCGCAAACTGCACTGACGATGATTACTGTTGGTCAGGCGTTCTTTGAAATCAACTGGGTGAATGTTCTGTCTGTCAGTGGTGTGAGTGCGATTTACAGTCTGATTACTTCCCTGGCCGGACTTCCGGAAGTACCTGAAGACGAAACCAACGCATGAATTTTTAAGGGAAGGTGAAAACCTTCCCTTTATTTTTGTTTAAAGGCGATGATTATTTGATCAAATACTCAGATGCAATTTCAATTGCCAGAAGCTTGCTGGGAACACCATATTCCAAATATGATTGTATCAATCTTCAGAAAAGAATCATCCGCATTGCTCCTGGTGGTAGTTCCAAATACCAGACAGCTGGAACAAATGCTTTGTGGCGGTCAAAAGATCTCCTGAATAAACGTAAAGGAATTTCTGATGCAAAGCCAGGTGAATTCGTTTTTAAGTGGAAGAGCCAGGACACAGAAAAATATCCAGATGGATTAGGAGATTTCCATCATATCGGACTGGTGACTGACAGAAAAACCGTCATTCATTCATCCAGCGTTGAAAAATGGAATGGATATCGGTACATTGACGGAATTAAAAAGAAAACATCCGGTTATTATCCTGGCGGTATTGGTGCGATTGAAACAGATCTGGATTCGAAATGGACATATACAGCGACTCATAAACTGATTGTTCCGATGAGTGAAAGAAAGGATCCTGAACCGATAATGATTGAAACAATGAAAGTTTGTACTGAAAAAGATCCATTAAATGTACGGGCTGAACCATCTAAACAGGGACAGCTGATCGGAAAAATTCCCAAAGATGTTGTTGTCGAATCATTGTCCAGAACCGGGAACTGGGATTTCATCCGGGGGAAGGATATTGATGGAAACAATATTCAGGGTTATGCCTGTAGCCAGTATTTAATGGAGTGGTCGGCTGATCCTGAACCGGATCCGGAACCCAAACCAGTGCCGGACGAATATACGCATGTGATTGTGGATGCCAAAGGCAACAAATTCTGTGTGTTTTCTCCCTTCACAATTTACCTGAAAAGTGAATATAAGCTGAATGATTAGTGTTACTAACCTGTTACTTACTTGTTACTAACGCCTAAAAATTGGCCTGTTCCCAGACGGTTGAATCCCTTGAAATACCGTGGAGACAGGCCGTTTTTGCGTTGGGATAAAGTCATCAATAAACAAAATGGGACTTTAAAATAAAGCCCCATTTGATGCATTTGTTACTAATGCGTAACTAATTCAATAGTCAATCAGTTCAATGGTATCTTTCAGATCCTGAATGGTTTTGTGGGTGTACACTCTCAGACCAACATCTTTTGTTTTGTGTCCCAAAATCATATCAGTGCATTTTTTGTTGGCTTTCTTTTCATCCAGCTTGGTTCTGACAGTGTGCCGGGCATCATGCGGTGTATGGTCGAATCCTAACCGGGAAAGGAACGGTTTGAAATGTTCATTTCTGTATGATCCATCCGAAATCTGTTTTCCATCCTCATAACGAATCAAATATTTCTGATCCTTATCATAGAATTTTTCAATCAGGGGTCTGATTTTGGAGTGGATCGGAACCACACGATTCTTTCCAGCGTTTGTTTTTACTCCACCTTTTATAGTTCCTTCTTCTAGATTCACATCTTCAATCAGTAAATTCCTGAATTCCGTGATTCTCCATCCGGTGTAAAGCAGAATCAGAATCGTGTCACGGTCAAAGCCAGGTTCCTGCTTCCAGATGGTTTCAATTTCCGCATCTGTGAAGGGAACTCTTTCATTTTCTGTCTCATAAGACGGAGCATGAACCAAATCAGCATAACGTTTGATTGGAATGTCAAGTTCAATGGCGAAATTATCCAGATGTTTCCAAAGCGCTCGCATGGTTCCTTTTCCACTAGCTCCATATGGATATGAATCAATGCATTCCTGCATGTGTGCGGCTTTAATTTCCCTGTATTTCATGTCTTTTAACTTGGAAATATACTTCCAGCTGCTTTTCAGATTCTTCTGGGTGCTTCCTGCCATTTTGGAAAGCTTCTTTTCAACCCATAGTTCGTGCAGCTGATCCAGGGTGATGGCGGCCTGATCAACATCATATGGATCATGATTATAATCAGCCAGGGCTTTCATTCCTTCTTCTCTTGTCTTGAAGTATCCAATAACCATATAGATCGGATGTCCTTTTTCATTAAACCCGGTGGTTTTCCTGACAACGAACGGTTTTCTTCTGTTTCCGGAAAGCTTCACAACAGAACCATAACCATTCGGATTTTTCATGGTTTTTCCTTTCTATCATCTGTAACCCATCTGTAACCAGTTACGGATGAAAAGTGTAACGGTTACAGATGATGTGTAACCTTTAAAACATAGATAAACACTGATGTTTTTCAGATTGGTTACAGATGGTTACACTTATTTTTCTATTTTTCAGAAATACATGATGAGGATAGAGATTTGCGCTGAAAATGGCTGATTTTCTCTATAAATCCCTATATAAAGAATATATAGAAATAAAGAAGTGTATCTGTAACTGTAACCTGTTACCGCTTTTTATCAGTAATATGAATTTTTATCTTTGAGATTGCTTCAGCGGTTTTCTCGGTTTCCGTCTTCCGGTTAGACACGGAAACGACAAACACAATGATTAAAATGGCGATGATTGCAGCAACGATGATTGGTATCAGTCTATTCATGGAAATTTCCCTCAATTCTTTAAAAATTTGATGGGTGTATGTATTCGCCTGATAGAATCCCTTCCTAAAGCATAGAAACGAATCTAGGCCTATTTCTGAAAGTTATATAACGTACTTCTGATTTTCGGTCATATCATCACAGTATGATATGACTTTTTCTTTTCCGGCTGCATTTAGCTGGGTGAATGATTGGAGCAGATCGACAGCTTCTTTCCCATAAAACTCCTGGATCTGTTCAATCAGTTTAACTTCCTTGGCAAGTGAATCTTCTAGTTCTTCAATGCCTAAAAGATAGCTGGCTGATACATTGAAGAGCTTGCACATGATTTCGATAGATGATCGTTTAATGTTTTCGATGGTTCCGCTTTCATATCGGTTGACGATGGTTTTACTTACTCCCAATTTTTCACCCAATTCTTCCTGAGTCATTCCGGATTTTTTCCGTAATGATCGAATTCTGTCTCCCATTTCAGACACGGTGGTTATCTCCTTTCTTTATATTTTTCAATAGTTTATTCGTTTTTCGAAACATTTACAACCAAAAATAAAAAGAAGTTTCAAAAAAATTTAAAAAGGTACTTGACACGAAACTAATAAAGCTGTATCATTTGACCATGTTCCGTATTTCGTAACTTTTGAGGAGGCTTTCAGATGTCCAGATTAGAAAATGGTTACGGCTTGTATTACAAGCCTGGTGTCAGGATTCCTGATACAGACAGCTGTCACAATCAGCACATTGTCAGAGCGAAATTCAATGGAACGATTCAGATCGTGTTTGAAGGAATCTCCCATGCTGAGTGCGTGAAATATTGTCACGAACACGGAATGAAACTGATTGATGAAGACAGATGGTATTCCCTGGCGAATCCTGCATTTAGAAAAGTGAATGCAAAGAATCCGGTGGATGTTTCCAAAGTGTTTATTGGGAGGGTGTAAAAATGAAGTCGGTTTTCTCCTATTCTGATCTGCATGATAAACCCGTTGAACTGTCTTCTGCTGAAATCGGCTGGTTTCAGCAGAAAGTTCAGACAGCCAAAGAAGCGACTGGATGCAAGGTTCCGATTTACGGATATAACTTTGATCTGCTGAAGCATTCAGATAATTCACTCGGATTCACCTTCACTGACAACCGCAAGAATCCGCAGGACTCGGAGAATACCTACATTGCAATTGATACCTATTACATCCATGAATGCTACCTGGCTGAAATGAAGGGTGATCGGCTGGAAATGATCCTGCTGAACGGGGCAACGCTGACTGAGACGATTTGTCACGAGATTGCACACCTTACTCACTGGAATCATGGCAAGCGCCATGAAGCGCTTACCTTGAAATATAGAAAAATGACGGAGGAACTTGAAGATGGAAGACTTAATGCAGAAGCTTGCTGACAAGATCAGGCAGAAGGATGAAAGAATCCAGAAGCTTGAAAAGCTGAACCATGATTATATGGTCTGTCTGTTTGAAAGCTGTGACCAGTGCATTGAGCTGGAAGCTAAA
>Ga0310695_10002032_pt1 | contig 44396 bp, 41 predicted proteins | sample RumenRJG_04DNA_FD_203882 | JGI IMG/M metagenome (GOLD analysis project Ga0310695, IMG submission 203882) | Bovine rumen microbial communities from Lethbridge, Alberta, Canada - RJG_04 (v2) (version 2) | ecosystem: Host-associated > Mammals > Digestive system > Stomach > Rumen | place: Canada... | reverse complement strand
AGCGACCTCTTGCTGGCAGAACAACAGTATCAGGCGGCCTGCGACCGCTACACCGATGCCTACGCCACCATGCAGACCAAGATTCTGGAATACCGCCAGGCTACAGGACAGGCGACAAAATAATGACAAGAAATAACTTGGTAAACATCACATAAATAAACAAATGAAAAAGCTTAGTTATCTTTTAGCATCAGTGATGCTGGTAGCCATGACTTTTGCTTCTTGCAAGAGTAGTAACAAACCCGCTGCCGACCGTATCAAGGCGTTCACGGAAAAGAAATAATAATGAAAAAGATCGGGGTGGGGGTCTTCATCGTGTTGGCCCTTTGGGTTGCCTCACGCTGGCATACATGGTTTGTGGAAGAGGATGAGGAGGCTTATGTCCCGTCTCTGACTCCCTCGCATGTGCTGCTCACCTTTGGTGATACCCATCCTCTGTCACGCAATGTCAGTTGGCAGGCAGACAGTGTGGTTCGGCCCTCTTGGCTTGAACTCGTCTGTCTGGCTGACAGCGACACGATCCGTGTGGAGGCCCAGGGTGAGGTGTTCCGCTCCCGTGGCGGTCAGGCTGCCTATTATGTGGCCCGTCTGCGTTCGCTTCAGGCAGGTACCTACTATGCCTATCGCGTTGTCACAGATGCTAAGGCCTCTCCTTGGTACCAGTTTCATACGCAACATGACGCTGCAGATCAAGCTTCGTTCCTTTATGTCGGCGATGTACAGGATTCCATTGGTGGCGAGACCAATCGTTACCTGTGTGAAGCTCTGAGTCGTCACCCTGGAAGTGAGTTCCTGGTCTGTGGCGGGGATCTGGCAGATGGTCCAAGACAGAGTTGTTGGGATGAAGCTTTCCGTGATATCGACAGTGTGACGCAGACCATGCCGCTGTTGGTAGTCACGGGTAACCACGATTATCGGAAAGGAGTCTTCCAGTGGCTGGAGCGTCGCTTCCCGCTGACTTTCTCCTATTTCCTGGATTCCAAGATTGCCGACAATCAGGTCTATACGCTCACCTATGGCCCTGTGCAGTTCTTTCTGCTCGACAGTAATCGTGAGTTGCCTTACCTGTTGACCCAGCGCGATTGGCTGAAGGTGCAATTGGAACAGAGCCGTGCCCGCTGGAAGATAGTGGTGCTCCATCATCCGCTCTTTTCCATCAGGAGCAGGAGTCGTAACCTGATTCAGCGATGGGTGTTCAACGGATTGTTTGAGTCCTATGGTGTCGATCTGGTGCTACAGGCCCACGAACATGCCTATGCCCGTATGACGGCTCATGAAGACGGAAAGGCTATTACGCCCGTCTATACCATCAGCCACTGTTCGCCCAAGAACTACGACATCTATGATAATGACCGTTATGATAAGACCATAGCGTCAAGTCGTTTCTATCAGACGGTCCGCATATCAGGCGACACGCTCACGCTGGCTGCCTATGAGGTTTACCGCCATTCGCTCTGCGACTCTCTGCAGATTATCAAGGATAAAGAAATAGTAAAGATCATAGAATAATGAAGATTATGAAAGTAGAATTATTTAAATCAACAGGAAAAATAGCCCTGGCGATAGTTGGGGGATTCCTCGTCCATCTGCTTTTGTCGTGTAGCGGTTTCGAGACACATCCCTACGATGTGAACATCAAGGGAGAAACAGGCATCAATGCCAAGCAGATGGCAATCATTGAGAAAGAGTTTGCCAACAAGGAAGAACTTCGCATTGCGTTTATCAGCGACACCCACCTGTGGAATGCCGAGGCACGTGACGAGGTGGAAGATGTGAATCGTCGGAACGTTGATTTTGTGGTGCACTGTGGCGATCTGACAGATACCGCTACAGAAAAGGAATTCGAGTGGTCGCGTGATATACTGTTGGGCCTGAACTGTCCGTTTGTGGCATTGATTGGCAACCACGACTTCCTCGGCACTGGTAACCAGACTTATGAGGTGATGTATGGCGCCTGCGACTTCTCGTTTATTGCAGGTCGCATCAAGTTCATTTGCCTGAACACCAATGCTGTAGAGTATGACTACCTGGCCTCAGTACCCAACTTCGACTTCATGGAGGAACAGTTCACAAAGGATACCGACAAGTTCGACCGTACCATCATCATTATGCATGCAGCACCATTCAGCGACCAGTTCAACAACAATGTCTGCAAGGCATTCCGTCGCTATCTTGATTTTGCTCCGGGCCTGATGTGCTGCATCTTTGGGCACGACCACAGCGACTCTGTCGCGGAATTCTATAACGACGGTCTGATGTTCTATGGCATCGACTGTGCCCTTCACAGAAACTACCGAATAATGACTATAAAAAAGGATGGCTATGAAATTGAACAGATTTTTTATTAGTATGGTTATGCTGACATGTTCATTGCATGTCATGGCTGGCGATAGCCTCGATATACAACAGAGCAAGTTTGATCGACGACTTGAGCGCAGGCAGAATGCCTGGTTATCGCTGATTCCTACCCATTTCGTCATCCAGAATGCAGGTAACATGGGTACCCTGTCGGCAGGTATCGGCTGGAGCTATGGTAAGAAAAGGAAGTGGGAGACAGAATTGCTGTTAGGCTTCATCCCCAAGCATGATTCCTCGCGTCCTAAGTTGACAACGACCCTAAAGGGTAACTTCATCCCATGGAAGATCGACCTCTCGAAGATTATAGGGAAGATACCAGAAGATCGTTGGAGGTTCGATCCGCTGACTGTCAGCCTCTATCTCAACACCGTCTATGGACATGAGTTCTGGAAGAGCCAGCCAGGCCGCTATCCCGACGGCTATTATGAGTTTATGTCGACCAAGTTCCGTCTGAACCTTGCATTAGGTGAGCGCATTGAGTTCAAGATACCTGAGAACAAACGCAGAAGACATAGCCGTATCGCGCTATTCTATGAGTTCAGTACGTGTGATCTCTATATCCGTTCCATGTTCCAGGGTAGCGATGTAAAACTGAAAGACATCATCGGACTCTCCATAGGTGCAAAGTTCTATACCAATTAAAATGTTTAGGAGACTTATCATTTTTATCTCAGCCATCATGGTTGAGTCGGTAACAGTAGGGGCAGACACATACGTCTGTCCCCAACTGTTGTCCGATAGTGTTGCGCAGACAGTTGCTACTGGCGATACCATCATTCAGAAGGAGAGCTTATGGAAGCGTGTATCCGACAAACTCGGAGCCCGTTATTTTAACTCAAAGTATGACTCAGCCTATGTGATGCGCCCGGAAGGCAAAGGCCTGACGCTGAAGGTAAGGATGAACCAGACGGGCAACACGTTCCATGCCAAGGGAACTGTCAATGGCATCTACTCGAAAACGGATCTCAGCACCAGCCATAAGACCACGTTCTCTCTGGCTGCCTCCTATCGGGGAATAGGAGCCGCCATAGCCATCAATCCAGCCAAGTGGAGTGGCGTCTATAAGGACTATGAGCTGAATCTCAACTATTATGGCAGACGCTTTAGTCTCGATCTGAGCTACCAGCGGTCAGAATCGCTGTCGGGTGATATTTATGGTGACAGGGGGGACAAAAGGCTTGAGTCGGGCGAAGCGACGCTGAAGGTACTGAACTTAGTAGGCTACTACACCTTCAATCATCGCCGCTTCTCCTATCCTGCTGCGTTCACGCAGAGTTATATTCAGCGTCGCTCAGCGGGCTCATGGCTGCTAGGTATCAGCTATCAGGGTGGTAGTATCAAAACCAATGATGAGTTAAAGCAGAGAGCTTCTGATGCTCCAGAGATTACTATCGAGTTCGGGCATATTGGTCTCGGCGGTGGCTACGGCTATAACCTCGTGCTGGGTCGAAAATGGCTGCTCCACGCTTCGCTGCTGCCAACTGTTGTGGTCTATAATCGCAATAAGATGATTCTGAATGGTGAGGATAAAGAGGCTCAACATGTTCGCTTCAATATGATTTTTAATGAACGGCTTGCTGTCGTCTATAATTTCTCCATGCGCTACTTCGCTGGTGCCACTCTTGTCATGAACAATTCCGTTTTCGACGACAAGAATGTGGTTGTCAACCAGAACAAGTGGCGGGCCCGTGCCTTCATCGGCGTGCGTTTCTAAGTATTTCATCGTAAAGTCCCTCTACCCTAACACTATACACCCTTTAGTGTTAGGGTAGAGGGACTTTAGTGTTAGGGTAGAGCGGTTGGTCCAAGCCTCCGGTGACTTGGCTGGCGAGACTGCCATAGCCTTAAATCTGAAGGTCGGAAAATTTGCAAAGTTTGCGAAAGACGACGAAAACGATGCGGCAATGCGGCGAAGCGGCTATCAATTCTATAGACTTATTAAAAAATGAGTATATGAGTAAAATTACCATTTTCCTATTTTTATAATATCTCTAGAAATCAATTGCCGCTTCGCCGCATTGCCGCAAAATCAATGTATCTTTGTAGCGTGAAAGAGACATGGTCTCAGCCACGCAAATAACCATAATTATTCACCATTTAAAACAGACAAAAATTATGAACAAGAAAAAAAGATTTCTCAGCCCATACGCATATTCATTTTATAGAGTTATACATTATCATTTTTCTCAGACTGCAGTAGCCCGAGGAATTCTTTCAATTTCAAAATAAGCAATTTGAGAAAATCGATTTCCTTAAGTACATCGTAGTGTTTGTCATCGGAGACAATATATGTTGCATTAGCAGCAAAGGCACAGTCAACGAACTTGTCGTCGTCATGATCAGCCTCTATCAGTTGGAGTCGGAAATACGGATTAATCAGTTCAACGTATTCGCTTTCCAAGAGTAGATGAATAACATGGATAGCCACATCGACTGACATCTTTTGGGTAATGATTTCTTCTACTTGGCATCCTTATATGGCGTACGAAGGTGTTCCTTTAATATAGCCTCGTTTTTCTCATTGTCCCACTGACCTGACTCCTAGAGTTTGTCAACTTCCTCATCAACGCGACGGGCATAGTAATCGCATATAACCTGGCGCAATTCGTTGACCTCCTCAACAGTCTTCATCGATCCGAGGAGTCTGAGAATACTCATTTGGGCTTCATTTAATGCAGTTGTTTCCATATGCTTGTTATTATTGCGTTGGCAAAGATACGAAAAAAACAATTAGACTCCAAATAAAAATGGAGAAAAAAAGATACCTTGATGAAAAAAGTTGCGGAAATATTTAGTGGTTTCAGATCTTTTTTGTACCTTATGTAGCATAATAAAAAGCGGGAATCATCCACCCGGTGCAGCTAGCTGACTTAGTAGTCCAATGCCATAAAAACATTTTTGCAAATGGCTACAAATGAAATTAAGCTTGGAATCAACTTGCGACAGAACAAGAATTCCAAAAATGCGGGATACGGCAAGTACTATCCCGAAGTTGACACACAGACCACTCTGACCCTGCGAGGCTTTGCCAAGCACATGAGTGATCACGGCAGCATCTACGGTCTCGACCTCATCGAGGGTGTACTGAAGAAGATCACCCAGTGTCTGCCGGAACTCATCAGCCAGGGCGTGCCCGTGCGTCTCGATCCTCTGGGAACATTCCTCCCGACATGTGATGTTGACAAACCTCTGTTGAACATCCCGGTGATGGAAGGTGCTGATCCCAACAATGTTGTGAAGGGTGTTCACATCCGATTCCTGCCTTATGGTGTGGAGAACGATAACATCACCTCACGCCGCTTCAAGGAGGAGTATTGCTCACTCGAGTTCCGTAACATCATCGACACTCAGGAGGTGACGGTGTATCGAGCGAGGCTGCCACCAAGGTCTTCACCAAGAACGGCAGCAACGTAGGCAGCGGCGGATTCGAGACGGGCAACTGATCATCAGCTCCGCATGAGCATCAGTAATCTCTAAATGAAAGTGGCAGCCAAACGACTGCCACTTTTTTGTTAACAACACTGATTACTTATAATGCAGAGCAGGCTTCTTGTAGCCAGGCGACTTCCTTCTCATCGAGATGTGGTGAGAGAGTGGCGAAGACTCGCTGGTGGTAGGCGTTGAGCCAGTCGGTTTCCTCCTGAAGAAGCATCTCCTTGATAATAGGAGTCTTGTCGATGGGGCAGAGAGTAAGCGACTCAAACTGGAGGAACTTGCCAAACTCCGTCTCCTTGTATGGAGTGATAAGGAGCGTGTTCTCTATGCGCACTCCGAACTTGCCTTCAAGATAGATGCCGGGCTCGTCGGTGATGGTCATGCCTGTCACCAGTGGAGCCGGTTTCCACTCCATACGGAACTGATGAGGGCCCTCATGCACATTAAGATATGTTCCCACGCCATGACCCGTGCCATGAAGATAGTTAAGCCCCTCGCGCCACATATCCTTTCGGGCAAGGATGTCGATCTGAGTGCCACTGGAGCCGGAAGGGAACTTACAGAGCTCAATCTGGATATGGCCTTTGAGCACAAGGGTGTATACACGCTTCATCTCATCGGTGAGAGGTCCGAGAGCAATGGTACGGGTGATATCCGTGGTGCCATCGAGATACTGGGCTCCGCTGTCGAGCAGGAGCAGACCCTCTGGCTTCAGGGGGATATCGGTCTCAGGAGTAGCCTCATAATGCACAATGGCGCCATGAGCCTGATATCCGGCGATGGTATCAAAGGAGATGTCACGATAGAGAGGCTGTTCAGCACGAAGAGAGGTAAGCTTCTTGTCGATAGCTATTTCAGATAACCCGGATATTTCGGGATAATCAGATAGCCATTTGAGAAACTTCACCATTGCGATGCCGTCTTTCAGCATCGCAGACCTGAAACCCGCTATCTCTGTGGCATTTTTTATGGTCTTCATGCGCTTTACAGGCGACTCCTCCTCAATAATCTCACGTGTAACGCTCTTGTATAGGGTATAATTTACCTCGTAAGGATCGAGCAGGATATTATATTCAAAGTAGTTCTTCAGCCCGTTGCCTATCTCATCGTATGGAGCTACGCTTACCCCCTCAGCCTTGAGATAAGTCTGTACCTCGGGAGTGAGTTTATTCGTATTTATAAATAAGGTGACATCTTTGGATGATATCAGCAGATAGCTCACAAAGACAGGGTTGCAGTGCACATCAGAGCCTCGCAGATTCAATGTCCAGGCGATATCATCGAGAGATGACATCAGCATTCCGTCAGCATGACGCTCGCGAAGGGCATGACGCACACGGGCTATCTTGTCATGAGCCATCTCCCCGGCATACTTCATAGGATAGATCTCGATGGGATTCTCGGGGATTGGCGGACGGCCAGACCATATAGTCTTCAGAGGGTCGAGATTGGTGCGAAGGGTAATGCCTCCCTGTTTCCTGAGGTCAGCGATAAGCTCCTTTACGCTGTTGGCAGAGCTGCACAAGCCGTCGATGGCGACCTCTGCCCCAGGGCCACACTCTCTGCCTATCCACTCAGCGATGGTGGGAGTACCCTCGATCTTCAGTTTCATCAGCTGATACTCAGTATCCTTAAGCTGCTCCTCGGCTGCAATGAAATAGCGGGAGTCAGTCCACAGGACGGCAGAGGTCATGGTGACCACCGCCGTACCGGCAGAACCATTGAAACCGGAGATGAACTCACGCCCCTTCCAGTGGTCGGGCACATACTCTCCCTGATGGGGGTCGGTACTGGGGAAAATAAACGCTGAGAGATGCTCACGCTGCATCAACTCACGTAGGTCGGATAGTCGTTGGCTTATACTCATAACTGTCAAGATTTGCAAATTGAACCTTACAAAGATACGAAGTTTTTTGTTTACATAAAGCTACAAGGCATATATTTTGCATAATTTCACAAAAAAAATATTCTTAATCTGTGTTAATCTGTGTAATCTGTGGCATATTTTGCGTATCTTTGCACCAATAATGACAATATAAAAAAGTAAAGTAAATAATTTATTATGGCAACATTAACAAACGACAAGCTTACAATTGTAGGTGCAGCCGGTATGATCGGCTCAAACATGGCTCAGAGTGCCCTTATGATGGGTCTGACAAGTGAAATCTGTCTTTACGACGTATTCTCTCCCGAGGGTGTGGCAGAGGAGATGCGCCAGAGCGGTTTCGATGATGTAAACATCGTTGCTACCACAAATGCCGAGGAGGCATTCAAGGGCGCAAAGTATATCATCTCTTCTGGTGGTGCTCCACGTAAGGCAGGTATGACCCGTGAGGATCTGCTCGCAGGCAACTGTAAGATCGCTGAGGAGCTCGGACAGAACATCAAGAAGTACTGCCCAGACGTAAAGCACGTTGTTATCATCTTCAACCCAGCTGACCTCACAGGTCTCGTTACCCTGCTCTATTCTGGTTTGAAGCCAGGTCAGGTAACCACTCTCGCTGGTCTTGACACAACTCGTCTGCAGAGCGCTCTCGCAAAGAAATTCGGTGTTATGCAGAACCAGATCAAGGGTTGTGCTACCTATGGTGGTCACGGTGAGCAGATGGCTGTATTCGGAAGCCATGTAGAGATTGCAGGCCGTAAGCTGACAGATATCATCGGCACAGCTGAGTTCCCTGCTGAGGAGTGGGAGCAGATGAAGATAGATGTTACCAAGGGTGGTGCCAAGATTATCGAGCTCCGCGGACGCAGCTCTTTCCAGAGCCCTGCATACCTCTCTGTTGAGATGATCCGTGCTGCTATGGGCGGTGAGCCATTCCGTTTCCCTGTAGGAACATATGTTAAGACCGACAAGTACGACCACATCATGATGGCCATGAAGACCACCATGACTGCTGAGGGCGCAAAGTTCGAGGTACCACAGGGTACTCCTGAGGAGAACGCTAAGCTCGACCAGAGCTACGAGCACCTCTGCAAGATGCGTGACGAGCTGGTTACTCTGAACATCGTTCCTCCAGTATCAGAGTGGAACAAGATTAATCCGAACCTCTAATATATTCTATACGAGAGAGCAGTATGGGAAGCCATGCTGCTCTTTTCTTTTCCATACTAAAAGCCCCGCATAATGAAGAAGATAATCATCGCTTGCTGCATGCTCACAGTATTGTTTGGCTGTGGCAATAAGAAATCAAACATCATCCCCGAAGGCAATGATGCGCCAAAGACAGACGACACCACCGTAAAGGCAGAAAATCAGAACTCTGCCAACCCGGAAATGATAATGGCGCGTGTTAACGCCATCTATGAGGCCGTAGCCGCAGCATATCCGGAAGTACATGACATATCACCATCCAACGATCAACTCGACGATGCTTATTGTTCTTCTGAGTGGAACACCCTCGTACAGATGGTTAACTCGAAAGACGCAGAGACTATGGGCAGAGAGGGATTCTTCGATTCCGACTACTGGATTATGGGTCAGGACTGGGGTAAGATAAGTATCAGCGACGTGAAGGTGGATGTGAAAGACAATGAGCATGCAAAGGCCAACTTCATACTGCACAACCTCGGTTCGGAAACAAAGGTGACCATAGAGCTGATCTTTGAGCGTGGCGAGTGGTTTATCGGCAACTTCATTGACGAGACGAACAAGGTAAACTGGAAGGAGTCGATGACCAAGCATCTCGAGGAGAGGGGCATGAAGGCTCAGGAAAAGGCTGCCGACGATGGCATAATAGAATACGAAGTACCTTAAAGAGACATGGCACTTATTAAAAGTTACAGAGGTCTTTCCCCCAAATGGGGCAAGGACTGTTATTTCAGTGAGAATGCAACCATCGTGGGCGATGTTACCATCGGTGATGAGTGTTCCATATGGTTTAATGCTGTGGTAAGAGGCGATGTGGCTCCTATCACCATCGGAGACCGGAGCAATGTGCAGGACGGCAGTTGTGTGCATGTGACTCATGATACCGGTCCTACACATATCGGCAGCGATGTGACCATTGGTCATAATGTTACTGTCCACGCATGTACCATCCACGACGGAGCCCTTATCGGTATGGGTTCTACTCTCCTCGACGGTTGTGAGGTAGGCGAGGGAGCCATCGTGGCAGCCGGAGCACTGGTACTGCAGAACACCAAGATTCCTGCCGGAGAGATCTGGGGCGGTGTGCCTGCAAAGTATCTGAAGAAAGTAAGCCCGGGACAGACGGATAATGCAAAGCACTACGTGGAGTACTCAAAGTTTTATTTAAATGATAAATGATAAAGGAGAGGACTATAAGGTTGATTAAGGACTGGACGTTGCCAGTGTCGATGAGTACAGGAGCATTGCTGTATCTCATCTTTGCCTTCACGCCACAGCTTGAAAAGGCAGCGAGATTTTTCGATCCTATCTTCGACACTATCCTCCCGATGTTTATGTTCCTTATCCTCTTCGTGACATTCTGTAAGGTTGACTTCCATAAACTGCGTCCTGTGACCTGGCATTTCTGGGTGAGTGTGTTCCAGCTGATATTCATCGGAGTGCTCATGGGACTGATATTGGGCTTTACTATGACAGGCGACAGTCTTATCCTGATGGAGGCGATACTGATGTGTGTCATCTCCCCTTGTGCTGCTGCGGCAGCTGTGGTGACACAGAAACTCGGAGGTTCGCTGGAACAGATGACCACATACACCTTTATCTCAAACTTCATCACAGCCATGATGGTGCCCATCTGTTTTCCGTTGATAGAAAAAGGTGCCGACATGACCTTCTGGGCAGCTTTCTCAAAGATTCTCTACGAGGTGGCTGTGGTGTTGCTTGTGCCGATGCTGCTGGCATATATCGTGAAACACCACATGCAACAGCTGCATAAGAGGATAATATCAGTAAAAGACCTCAGCTATTATCTCTGGGGCTGTTCGCTGATGATTGTCACTGGTACAACGGTTAAGAATATCGTTCACGCTAATACCACCGTCACACTGCTCTTTGCAATTGCGATGTTAGGCATGGTGATGTGTGTGGTTCAGTTTGCCGTGGGTCGATTCATTGGTCACTATTTCGACCACACCCAGGAGTCGGGACAGGCTCTCGGACAGAAAAACACAGCCTTTGCGATATGGATGGCATATACATACCTGAACCCACTGTCGTCAGTAGGTCCGGGATGTTATATCCTCTGGCAGAATATCGTAAACAGTATTGAGATCTGGCAGAAGCGCAAGACTAACTCACTCTCCGCTTCTTAACTCGGCAACAATATATTCCGACTGGGTTCCGATGCGGAACTTTCCTCCCCAGATGCCTATGCCCGAAGAGACATAGAACTGGGTCTTGCCACGCTGGTAGCTGCCCCATGAACACTCATAGATACGATCGGTAATCCAGGAGATGGGCCATACCTGTCCGCGATGGGTATGCCCGCTAAGCTGGAAGTCTACACCCGCTGCCTCGGCACGATCCAGGTTATATGGCTGATGATCGAGGACTATGGTATAGCTATTCTTATCCACAGAATAGTCCTTAAGCTGTTTGCGACGCATATTGGTGCGGTCATCGCGACCAATGATTGTGATGCAACTATCTATCCGGGCCACAGAATCGATGAGCAATCGGATACCGGCATCCTTATAGAACTGCTGTGCCTCAGGATTACCTGCATAATACTCGTGATTGCCTAAGCAGGCATAAACAGGAGCCTTCATACGATGGAACTCCTCCACCATCCGCTCCTCCAGCAACGGGCGCATGCTTCCATCGATGATATCACCTGCAATAAGAATAAAGTCAGGATTCTCTGCATTTATCAAATCCACCCATCGGGACAGTTCCTTACGGGTGTTATGATAACCCACATGCAGGTCAGAGAGCATCACTATGCGATAGTCTTTGGCCAGAGGTTTGGAGGATTTCAGTTCCAGCGCTACGCGTACCTTATTTTTATAATGGATATTGCCATAAAGGAAAATGGCGAAGATAAACACGAAAATGCCCGATGCCATCTGCCAGTTATAATAGAGCATCGACTTGGGGACGATATGAACCAAACGTCCCAGGTCGAGTACCAGGAAAGTCATGACAAGATAAAGCAGTATCATGATTGACGAGGTTCCAATCTCGTACATCACCTGTGATACAGGAAGAGGCATGGTGTCGAACTTCCTCATGATGGAGAAGAACAACAGCGAGAAACAAAGCAGAAGAATGATGATAATCAACGACTTCCAGAGGGATGTGAATGGAAGAATCGCCCAAATGTGCCCACCGATATATACAATGGCCAGGATTGGCAATACCATAAACAGTATCATCCACATATAATTATTATTCATCTCTAGAGAAGTGAATCAACAGCCGCCAGCACCTTCTGTGTAGCGCCAGCCTGGCCCTTGACGAAATGTCCGGCCTTGGCACCCTGTTCTTTCAGGAGGTCTGGCTCTGCAGCAAAACGATCCATCATCCGGGCAAACTCCTCATAGTCATGAATCTCAAAGCCTCCGCTCTTCTTAAGAGCCTGAGCCTCTTGGAACTTCTGATTGTTGGGACCGAAGAATACCGGCACATCCCATACGGCTGCCTCCAGGAGATTATGAATGCCTACACCAAAGCCACCACCTACATAAGCCACATCACCATAATGGTAGATGCTTGAGAGAAGGCCATAGCAATTGATGATGAGCACCTCTGCATCCTTCACATCTGCCTCTGCGGAATCCTTATAACGCACAATCTTTCTTCCAGACAGGAGTTTTTCTATCTGCTGAAGATGATCCTCGCCAATGACATGGGGAGCAATGATAAGCTTCCAGTCCTTATGCTCATTAAAATACTTGATGAATATCTCCTCATCTGGTGGCCAGCTGCTACCAGCCACAAATACTTTATAATCCTGCTTGAACGCTTCAACGACAGGCAGTTGCTTGGCAGCCTCCTTTATCTGGAGCACACGGTCAAAACGAGTATCGCCAACAATCGTGGTGTTTGTTATACTTATCTTTGCCAACAATTCCTTGCTAATCTCGTTCTGTACAAAGAAATGGGTAAAGCAGTTGAGCACACGTCCATACTGACGACCATACCACTTAAAGAACACCTGATCAGGGCGGAAGATACTCGACACACTATATACCGGTATATTACGATGCTTAAGGATATGCAGGTAGTTATACCAGAACTCGTACTTGATGAAGAATGCCATCACAGGATGTACAAGTCTGAGGAATCTTCGTGCGTTGGTGATAGTATCAATAGGGAGATATGTAATGATATCTGCTCCCTCGTAATTCTTACGCACCTCATAGCCTGAAGGAGAAAAGAACGTCAGGAGGATCTTGTATTCAGGATGCTCGCGACGCAACTGTTCCATGAGAGGCCTGCCCTGTTCGAACTCTCCGAGAGAGGCTGCATGAAACCACACGTACTTTGCCTCAGGGTCAACTTTCTCCTTGAGGATGCTGAATGCCTCGCGCTCACCACGCCACATCTTGCGCACCTTCTCGTTGAAGCGACTGATGATCGCCACACCAAGCAGGTAGAGATATATGAAGACGTTATACATTATCCAAGCACTTCGATGGCACGTCGCATACGGGCTATTGTCTCCTCCTTGCCAAGGAATGACGAGATATCAAACATTCCGGGACCCTTGCCCTCGCCAACGAGAGTAAGGCGCCAGGCGTTCATAACATTACCAAGCTTATATTCCTTCTGCTCTACCCACGCATGAACAATCTGTTCCTGATTCTCAAGAGAGAAGTCGTCGATGCCTTCGAGAACACTGATAAGCTCTGTCATCACCTGTGCAGAATCTTCCTTCCAGCGCTTCTTTGCTGTCTTCTCGTCGTAAGCTGTCGGAGCCTCGAAGAAGAATGAGCAGAGTGGCCACAACTCATGAACAAACGATACACGATCCTTCATCATCTCTGTGACCTTCAGGATACGCTCTGAGGTCTCCTGAGGACAATGCTCCTTGACGATAGGTTCGAAGAGAGATGCAATCTCTTCGTTTGACTTCATAAGGATATACTCGTGGTTGAACCATATTGCCTTTTCAAAAGCGAACTTGGCACCAGCCTTTGAACACTTCGAGATATCAAAGAGAGGTACGAGCTCGTCGAGAGAGAATATCTCCTGTTCTGTGCCAGGATTCCATCCTAAGAGAGCCAGGAAGTTGATGACAGCCTCGGGGAAATAGCCATCCTCACGATATCCTCGTGATGTCTCACCGCTCTTTGGATCTTTCCAGAGCAATGGGAATACAGGGAATCCCAGACGGTCACCATCGCGCTTAGAGAGTTTTCCCTTACCGTCAGGCTTCAACAACAGAGGCAGATGAGCAAACTGAGGCATCGTATCCTCCCAGCCAAAAGCCTTATAAAGCAGTACATGAAGAGGTGCACTTGGCAACCACTCCTCACCACGGATAACATGGGATATCTCCATCAGATGATCGTCGACGATATTTGCGAGGTGATAAGTAGGCAACTGGTCAGCACTCTTATAGAGCACCTTGTCGTCGAGGATATCTGTCTTCACGCGAACCTCACCACGGATAAGATCGTTGACAAGAACCTCCTCACCGGCATCAATCTTAAATCGGACAACATATTGCTTACCATCGGCAATGAGCTGTTCTACCTCTTCCTTTGGAAGGGTCAGAGAGTTACGCATCTGACTGCGGGTGTGGCAGTCGTACTGGAAATTCTGTATCTCAGCACGCTTTGCCTCCAACTCCTCAGGAGTATCGAAAGCTATGTATGCCTTGTCGGCATCCAGCAGCTGCTGAACATATTTCTTATAGATATCACGACGCTCACTCTGACGATAAGGCCCCTTGTCGCCACCAAAGCTCACACCCTCATCAAACTTGATGCCGAGCCATTTGAATGACTCGATGATATACTCTTCTGCGCCAGGCACAAAACGATTGCTATCAGTATCTTCGATACGGAAAACGAGGTCACCGCCATGCTGTTTCGCAAATAGGTAATTATATAATGCGGTACGCACACCGCCAATGTGGAGTGCACCTGTAGGACTTGGTGCAAAACGCACTCTTACTCTTCTTTCTGACATATAATTAGCAATTTTGCCTGCAAAATTACAAAAAAAAAACCAATTCTCAATTCTCAATTCTCAATTATTTTGTATCTTTGCACCAAAATACTGCAATTATGACATTTTTCAATCTCAAAACAGATATAACCTGGCGGGATTTTCTTATCCGCTGTGGTTTTGTTGTTGCTACAGTAGCTGTGATAGTCTGGTTCATGCCCCGTGACCATCAGAACAGTTTTAAGATTGAGAAAGGAAGACCCTGGATACATGCAGACCTTAAGGCGCCATTCGACTTCCCCGTATATAAGAGCGAAGATGCAGTAAAGGCTGAGCGTGACTCTATGATGGGTCTGTATGAGCCTTATTTCAATTATGATAAAGAGACCGAGGGAGTACAGATACGGCAGTTTATGACGGACTATAATAAGGGAATCCCAGGTTTGACCGATGATTATATTAGCATTATCGTAAATCGCCTGCATCAAATATACCAGAAGGGCGTCATGAGTAATGCCGATTATGCACAATATAACAGGGATACAACACAGATGATACGTGTTGTAAGCAGCAGGAATGCAGTGAGTGTGCAGATAAGTAATATTTACTCTACGGTAACTGCCTATGAAATGCTGTTCCTTGACCCGATGATATCCAGTCATAGGGATATCCTGCAGAAATGTAGTCTTAACGACTATATCACCCCTAATCTTATCTTTGACAAGGACCGCAGTGAGGCTGTTCTAAGTGATCTTCATAACAGTATTCCATTGGCTAGCGGACTGGTACAACGTGGACAGAAGATTATCGATCGTGGAGATATCGTAGATGCCAAGACATACGAAGTGCTCCTGTCTTTCCAGAAAGAACAGGAACGTAGGGAGAAGAACGCCCAGCAGATAAGTGTCACCATCATGGGACAGATTCTTTACGTATCTGTACTTGTGATATGTTTCACCGTATTCCTCACATTATTCCGCAAGGACTATTTTGACAAGCCACGTGCACTTACGATGTTATATGCACTCATTATACTCTTCACTACAATCTCATCGGTTATGGTGGAGCATAATGTACTACATGTTTATATCATCCCGTTTGCGATGGTGCCGATATTCATCCGTGTGTTTATGGATTCTCGCACAGCCTTCGTAGCACATGCAATAATGATTATGATATGTGCAAGTGTACTGCAACATCCTATGGAGTTTATTGCTGTCGAGGCTGTGGCAGGACTTGTGGCAATTTATTCTCTGCGCGAACTGTCAAGCCGGTCTCAGCTTTTCTGGACGGCTGTGCTCGTTACGGTTGCAGCGGCTGTTGTAAACCTGTCGTTGGCGTGGATTCGCGATAATAGCTTTACAAAGATTGACTATGGAGAGTTCAACTATCTTGCCATCAACGGCCTGTTATTGTTCTGCTCATACCCTCTGCTTTATCTGATAGAGAAGACATTCGGTTTTACGTCAAACATCACCCTTATTGAGCTTTCAGACATGAACAAGGATCTGCTCCGTAGGATGAGTGAGGTGGCCCCAGGTACTTTCAACCACTCTATTCAGGTAGCTAATCTGGCAGGTGAGATTGCGCGTAAGATAGGTGCAAAGAGTCAGCTGGTGCGTACAGGTGCAATCTATCATGATATCGGTAAGATTCCTAATCCTATATATTTTACAGAGAACCAATCCGGCGTTAACCCTCATGAGGGAATGAGCTATATTGACAGTGCCCAGACAATCATCAGGCATGTCACAGACGGATTGAAGCTTGCCGAAAAGTATAATCTTCCTGATGTCATCAAGGAATTCATATCCACTCATCACGGACAGGGAAAAGCCAAATATTTCTATGTACAACAGAAAAACGCCTTCCCGGATGAGGCTGTGGATGACTTGCTCTTTACATATCCAGGTCCTAATCCCTTTACAAAGGAACAGGCGATACTGATGATGACTGACAGTGTAGAGGCCGCATCACGATCACTGTCGGATTATACAGAGAAGAGTATACGCGATCTGGTAAACCGTATCATAGACGGTCAGGTGGAAGAGGGCTATTTCAAGGAGTGCCCTATCACATTCCGTGATATCCAGTATGCCAAGACGGTGCTTATAGAGAAACTTAAGACCATCTATCACACTCGTGTATCATATCCTGAACTGAAGAAGTAAAACTGCACACTTGCGTATATTTGTGTGCAAAAACTGCACAAAACTGCACATCTGTGCAGCTTTTTGTGCATTATTCGTTAAACTTCGTTAACTTTGTGTGCGCAAACGGCATAGTTTAGAACAAACATCTTATCTTTGCACCCGATTTTTTTAAGATGTTTTTAGGATTATGAACAAAATTAATGCAATTATTGCCAGCGTGATGCTGACTGCAATGACAACCACAGCCACAGCAGGTGGTATCTTAACCAACACAAACCAGAGTATTGATTTTCTGCGCAATCCTGCGCGTGATGCAGCAATAGGTCTTGACGGTGTTTACAGCAATCCTGCAGGTGTTGCTTTCCTTCCAGAAGGATTTCATCTCGGATTCAACTGGCAGTACGCTCATCAGACACGTACCATTACAAGCAACAATCCTGTGTTTGCCTTAGGCCGTAAGAATGGTGGTCTTACAAAAAAGACATTCGAAGGTGTTGCAGATGCACCTTGCATCCCCTCTATTCAGGCAGCATATAATAAAGGTGACTGGAGCATTCAGTTCAACTTCTCTGTACCTGGCGGTGGCGGCAGCTGTGAGTTTGCCGATGGTCTGGGTTCTTTCGAGAGTGTTGTAGGTGGAATAGCCAACCAGCTCGCCGGACTTGACAAACTTGCCACAGCACTCGGACAGACGGCACCTGGTGTTTCCGGCTATGACATGGACGGATATATGCAAGGCCGTCAGTATTATTTCGGATTCCAGTTGGGAGCAGCATATAAGATTACACCCGACCTCTCTGTATACGGTGGTCTTAGACTGCTCTACGGTAATGCCACATACAAGGCTAAGATCAGCAACATACAGGTAAAAACTGCTGGTGGTTACGTAGACTTCGGCAGTTTCATGCAGTCAGCAACAGCAATGGTTGATGGAGGTATCTCTACCGTAAACACCAATCTTGCTCAGGTTAATGATAAAATTTCCCAGTATGGAGAACTGCCAGAACTAGTTGCCATGAAGGCACAGCTCGAAGGCATGGGCGCTCAGCTCCAAGGTACCAGTCAGAGTCTCAATGCACTGCAGAAATACTCACAGGGTGTGAACCTGCTCTGTAACCAGTCGTCAGTTGGCGTGGCTCCTATTATTGGTATTGACTATCGCTTTGGCAAATTCAATATCGCTGCGAAATATGAGTTTAAGACCCAGATTCACATGAAGAACGAATCAACGGTAAATGAGGCCAGTGAGATAGCAGCAGTAAACAAGTTCCGTGACGGTGAGAAGGTTGATGAGGACTCTCCTGCCCAGCTTGCTGTTGGTGCAATGTGGAATGTTACCGACGCTGTACGTCTGAACCTCGGCTACCACCATTTCTTCGACAAGAAGGCCAGCTGGTATAACAACAGCCAGGATCTTCTTGGTGGTGATACCAATGAGTATCTCGCAGGTGCAGAGTGGGATATCACAGACAGACTCACCGTTTCTGGTGGTGTACAGGTGACACGCTATCAGCTCACCGATGAGTATATGAACGATATGTCGTTTGTTGTCAACAGCTCAAGTGTAGGCTTCGGTTTCAACTACAAAGCCAGTGATATCGTTACTCTTAAGGCTGGATATTTCCAGACCAACTACGAGAATTATGACCGTGTAACCTATAAGGAGCCACTTATCAGCGACTCTTTCACCCGTACCAACCGCGTACTCGGTATAGGTTGCGAGCTTACATTATAAAGGATCTACGTCGAAATAGATTTGAAGCGACACATAGCGCTTGTCTTGCAGTAACTGCTGCTGGGCAAGCGCTAAATATTTGCGCACATCAGCCATGTTAAGTCCCAGTTCGCATTTCAGTACCAGCTTACGGATAGCCAGTGACTTGACTTTTGCGATTGCTGGTTTGTCTGGGCCCAGTACACGTGCTCCGAACCACTGTCGGAGGATTCTCCCGATCTCCATACCTGCTGATTCTGCCATTTTCTCCTGCTTGTGCTTTATATATACATATACAAGACGGTAATAAGGCGGGTAATGAAATTGCTGTCGCTCAGCAATCAGGGTCTTGTAAAAAGCAGAGTAGTCATTGCGAACCACCTGTTGTATGATTGGAAGATCAGGGCTCTTTGTCTGTAGTACCACAAGTCCGCGTCGTCCCTTACGTCCTGCCCTTCCACTCACCTGGGCCATCATGGTAAAGGCGTGTTCATAAGCCCTGAAGTCAGGATAGTTAAGCATCGTGTCGGCATTAAGAATTCCAACTACGCTGACCTTGTCAAAATCCAATCCTTTGGAAATCATCTGGGTACCGATGAGCAGGTTAGTACGTCCTGCTGAGAAGTCTGCTATTATACGTTCGTAAGCCTGACGAGTACGGGTGGTATCGAGATCCATACGGGCGATACGTGCCTCAGGTAAGATTTCGTGCAACTGGTCTTCTATCTTCTCTGTGCCATATCCGCGTGTCTGTAGTTGTGTACAACCGCAATTCGGACATTCTGTAGGCACCTGGTAGGTATAACCGCAGTAATGGCATGTCAGCTTATTAAGATTACGATGCAACGTAAGCGACACGTCACAATGCTGACAATGAGGCACCCATCCACACTGCTTACATTCTATCATTGGAGCATACCCCCTTCGGTTCTGGAAGAGTATTGCCTGTTCGCCTCGTTCCAATGCCTCGCGTACCTCTCTTAATAATAAAGAAGAGAAAGGTCCGTTCATCATCTTACGGTGCTGCAGGTCCTTGATGTCAACAACCTGTATCTCTGGCAGTTCTATTCCCTTGTACCGCTGGAAAAGCTCCACAAGACCGTATTTCCCGATCTTGGCATTATGATATGACTCTATAGAAGGGGTGGCTGTACCTAATAAGACTTTGGCATCATACATCTGTGCAAGCATTATTGCAGCACTGCGTGCATGATATCGTGGAGCAGGGTCTTGTTGCTTATATGACGTTTCGTGTTCTTCGTCTACGATCACCAGTCCCAGATGTTGGAATGGCAGGAACACCGCACTCCTGGCACCAAGTATTACATCGTAGGGATCTGCCGACAACAGCTTCTGCCACATCTCCACTCTTTCGGCATCGGAATACTTTGAGTGATATATCCCCAGACGATCACCAAAGACATGTCTCAGTCGATCCATGATTTGCACCGTTAGTGCTATCTCTGGTAAAAGATAGAGCACCTGTTGTTTCTTCTCTATCGCCTGACGTATAAGATGGATGTAAATCTCTGTCTTGCCACTCGACGTGATGCCGTGAAGCAGGGTAACAGATTTCTTTAGAAAGGAAAACTGAATATTGTTATATGCATCCTGCTGCGCATCGCTGAGCGGTTTTGTCCTCTCCAGATGTGGCTCCGCATAAATATTCAGACGTCCCACTTCCTTCTCGTACACTTCCAGCAAACCTCGTTTCTGAAGTGCAGAGATTATCGGAAGAGCATGTCCTTGGTTAATGAGTTCGTCGCGCGTTATCTCAATGGGTTTCCCCTCAGCCCATCCAGAGAGGTTCAGATAGTCAATGAAGGCAGACTGTTGTTTTGCCGCCCGCTGCAGCATATCTATCGCGATATGCAGACTCCTCTCGTTACGGAAATTGGGAGTAAGACGGATGTACGTCTCTGTCTTGGGCTTGTAGCCATCCTCTGCCTTAAGACCTGATGGAAGTGCTGCCTTATAGACCTCTCCAATAGGTGACATGTAATATTCGGATATCCATTTCCACAACTTCAACTGATTGCCTAGGAGTATGGGAGTGTCATCGAGTACCAGAAGGATGTCCTTGATGTTGAAGCCCTTAGGGAGAGCCTCTTTGTGAGTCCTTGCAACGATTCCTACATAAGTCTTGTTCTTACCGAAAGGTACTGCCACACGACAACCAGTCTTTACCTTCTGCACATGCTCTGTGGGCACAGAATAGGTAAAGAGTCCGTTAAGCGGCAGGGGTAGGATAACGTCTATGAACAAGGTCTATGACTTAGAAGAGGTAAGCAGCAGAGATCTGCCAGGATTTGGGTTTTGTGTCGTCACTCTTGAATGCAGCATCGGTAGCCACCTTCCATGAGGCATCGGCAGTAGAACCGACAGCGATATTATAAGCGAAGCCTATCTCCAGATGTTTCGACAGATACACACCTGCACCAAGGTTCACACTGAATGCTGATTTCTTTAATTGGAAAGTGTTTTCTACACCATCTTTGTTCCATTTAAATTCATCATCGCCTATATTAAATGCAAACTGAGGACCTGCAGCCACATATAGTCCTGCCTCGCTGCCTATACCAAGTTTCAGACGGGCATTGACGGGTACGAGGATACTCTTCTGTTTGATGGTCTCATCATTGATCTTGGTACTTTTCTGATCATATAATCCGGAGATGTCAACACCAAGTCCGCCAATGGGCAGTGACACCTGAAGGGTAGGACCGATAAACCATCCGAGCTTGTTCTCTGAGTTAAAAACACTCTCGTTGAACTTCATGTTCTGTAGGTCCAGGCCTCCCTTGACACCAAATTTAACACCTTGTGCTGAGGCAGCCATCGTTATAGCTGAAAAGAGCGCGATAAAAGCAAAAACCTTTTTCATTTTTATTTTTTGTTGTTTGTCAATTCTATGATAAACCTAGCCCCTGGGCCATAGTTTGTATCAAGACGTACAGTACCTCCTAAGCGTTCCACAAGGGTACGACATAATGGTAGTCCTAAACCTAGCCCCTCCTTGAAAGAGTCGAGTTTTACAAAGCGGTCGAAGATGTGGTCAGCCTCTTCCTTGGGGATACCGCTACCAGTGTCTTGTACAGCGATGAGCACACTGTTCTCCTTTGCCTTTGTCTTCAAGGTGATGGAACCTTGAGTGGTGTTCTTTACCGCATTGTCGATAAGTGTTGCAATGGCACGTTTCAACAGGGTGCGGTTTGTTAGAATGGTATAATTATCGGGTAGGGGAGAGTCAAGAGTCATCTCTACACCGGGTTTCATTAATCCGTGGTGATCGCCTATAAGTTCATTGAGAAGGGCATTGATGCTTATCTCGTCCTCCTTTGCTGCTACCTTCGATGACTCGCTGAGTGACAACTCGAGGACCTCGTCGATGAGCGATGTTACCTGGAGAGTGTTCCTCTGCATTGTATCTGCCATATGCTTACGCTCTTCCGTGCTATTGGCAAGTTCTGGGTCTGCGATAATCTGCGCGAAGCCACTGATGATGTTTAGTGGTGTACGAACCTCATGGCTAACATTCTGGATAAACGCTTTTTTCATGCGGTCCGCCTCCAGTGCACGGTTGTATGCTTCCTGAAGTTGTGCGACATGTCTTCTGCGACTGATAACAATATACATCAGCGCAGCCACAAGCAGTATCAGCAGTACTATTCCCACGGTTAGTCCTATGAATTTTGCACGTGTAGTCTTCTTCTCTGCCTCGAAGAGCGAGAGTTGCTCGCGAATGCCCTGCATGCTGTTTATTAGAACCACATTGGTTATGGAGTCCTGTGAGGTGTAATGTTTATGGAGGGACTTATATGCATCCTCCCATCGTCCTGCATGTTCGTAGATAAGAGAGATTGCCTCCCCCCCCTCATCTCCAAGCTCTTTCGTTGCCAGCGCTACAGCCTCATCGGTCTTTCCTGTGGCAGCAAGGTAATATACTTCCATGGTGCGTCCATGAACAGTGCTTTTACCTTCATCAATCCCTTTCTTATATTCCTTAAACCCTTCCAGGAACCGAGGGATGTCGCCTCTGTTGTAGTAGCTGAGTGTCTTTCGTGTCTCGATGTCGAATACCCGCTCTGGCGAGTATTTCAGTGCGATCTCCTTTGCTCTTTCAAGTAATCTTATGGCTTCATCGGGGTCATCGTCTAGCTCCACATTCACTAAGTTCATATAGATAGGTGGCATGCTCTCCCAGTAGCCGTACTTCTCCATCTCGCTTAGTACGTGATAGAAATTTTCCTTAGCAGTGGCATTATTGCCGCAATAGCGGTTAATATGTCCGAGCATATTATAAGCCATGTACATCTCCTTCTCGAGACCCTTCTCCCTCAACTCTGATGAAAGCTTGTAGGCCAGCATATAAGCTTCATAGATTCGTTGCTGGTTCATCAGAAAGACTATCTCATTGCATCTCTGGGTATAATAGGAATGCATATCGTTTTTGCTGAGGCAATATTCTTCCAGACGGTAAATTATGGGGAAGAAACGTGCACTGTCGGCATCATTGAAAGCACGACTCATCGAGTCGCGAAGTTCTTTATACCTCGGGTCTTCTTTTATGTTATAGGCAGCTTTAACGGGATTCAGGAATATGATTGTTGCTGCCGCTAGCAGTATAAGATGTTTCGTTTTCATTATTGTTAGCGAAAAATAATTATGCAAATGTAGGCAATAATTTTGAAATAATGAAGGTTTGTGATTTTTTTTTTGTTTTTTTTGTAATTCATTACCGATTTATTTGTATCTTTGTCGGCGGAATGGAGATTTTCCCGATTGCACATTTTCGTTCGCCTATGAGGTCGAAGTTCGGTATCCCCAGGCAGAGCGGACTCGTCAGTAGCCTGACGGGAAGCATTGTCTTTGAATCGGATTTCCGTAGGATGGAGGCTTTAAGGGGGCTTGACGACTTCGATTATCTGTGGATAATTTGGGAATTCTCTGAGGGAAGATGGAAGAAGGAAGATGGACGACTCATGTCAAGACCTCCAAGGCTTGGAGGAAATAAGAAGATGGGCGTTTTTGCTACGAGGTCACCATTCAGACCAAATAATCTCGGGTTATCGTGTGTGAAGATAGACCATATTGAAGATGACCCCGCCCTTGGTCCTGTTATACATGTAAGAGGTGCCGATCTGATGGATGGTACTCCGATTTATGATATCAAACCCTATGTGGCTTACGCCGATGCCCACGAAGGAGCAAAGAGTGGTTTCGTGGATAAGTCGGAATGGAAGACTCTTAAGGTGGAGATACCGGAAGAGACAGCCTCTTTGTTCTCAGACGAAGATCTTCGAGCCCTTATGGATCTTCTTGCCCTTGACCCCAGGCCGCATTACCAGAATGATGAGGAGAGGGTATACGGCATGCCCTTTGGAAAGTATGATGTACGTTTCAGAGTTGTGAAAAACGTGTTAAAGGTGACAGGATGTGTGGTAATATAAAAAAAAATGTGTACCTTTGTCCGCAAAACCATTAGAGCTTGAATATGAAGAGACTGATTCATATATTGCCCCTTGCAGCTCTTTTGCTGCTGGCAAGTTGTTCACAGAAGAAAAAGAGCGATGATATTATCGCTCCCAAACCCGAAGTTGTAAAGCCCCAGGCTCCTATCCGTATGCAGGAATATAAGCATACAGATGACGTGTTATGGCTTGGAAAGAACTATCAGGTGGAGGTTCACCGTGTGGCCGACGACAGCCTGAAGATGGTTCAGGATGAAAATGGACAGAAGTTTATCGACAACCGCATCTCTATCAAAGTGATGCGTGCTGACGGTTCTGTATTCTTTAGTCGTTCGTTTACGAAAGCTGCCTTTGAATCATTACTCAACAATGACTATCGTCAGACAGGTATCTTGGAGGGGCTTGTATATGACAAGTCCGAGGGCAACAACATCTACTTTGCTGCTAGTGTCAGTCATCCACAGACAGATGAATACATCCCCTTTGTTGTCTCTCTGAGCAATTTCGGTGAGGTGGGTATACGTCTTGATTCTGACCTTGACACGAATGGTGGAACCAACGATGAGGATGAACAATAAGTATACCTTCGATAACGTCATACGTGGCATCCTATGGGCGATAATCATCACAGGTGTAGTGATGCTGCTTAATCGTCTGAGTAGTGTGCTGGTGCCATTCTTCTTGGCGTGGCTCATCGCTTATCTGCTCTTTCCGTTGGTGAAGTTCTTCCAGTATAGTTGTAAGATGAAATACCGTATATTAGGCATCCTCTCAGCGTTTCTGGTTACCGGACTCGTGCTTACGGGTGTATTCCTTTTGATGATCCCACCTATGGTGGAGGAGAGCTTCAGAGTGAAGGATCTTTTGGTGGAATATATCGGTGCCAACGAGAAAGTAAGCAATATCCCTGGTATGATACAGCAGTATGTGCGTGATCATCTCAGTGTGGAGGAAATCCAGTCAATTGTCACTCAAGGCGGATTCCTTGATGCTATAAAGGCCACTGTCCCTAAGGTCTGGGATGTCATTACTCAGTCGATAAGCATAGTGTCAAGTGTGTTTACACTGACGATGGTGGTGCTTTATACCTTGTTCATTCTTCTTGATTATGAGGATATATGTAGCGGATGGCCTAATCTCCTGCCTGAGAAGTATCGTCATTTTGCCAAACAGCTGGTGGGCGATGTGGAGGACAGTATGAATAAGTATTTCCGAGGTCAGGCTATGGTTGCTCTTTGTGTTGGTATACTTTTTAGCATCGGATTCCTGATTATCGGATTCCCGATGGCGGTTGGACTCGGTATGTTTATCGGAATCCTGAACATGGTGCCTTATCTGCAGTTGGTGGGATTGATACCCACTGTTTTGCTTGCTATCGTTAAGGCTGCCGATACAGGTCAGAATTTCTGGATAATACTTCTCATGGCTCTTGCTGTGTTTGCTGTTGTCCAGATTATTCAGGACACGTTCCTTACTCCCAAGATTATGGGTCACGTGACAGGACTGAACTCCGCTATTATCCTGTTATCGCTTTCTATCTGGGGATCGTTGCTGGGAATACTCGGAATGATTATCGCGTTGCCAATGACAACCCTGCTGATATCATACTATCAGAGGTATGTCATAGCGGAAAAGTAAGTCTTTCAATGGGTGTTATGCGTCGGCAAAGACCTTGCCGTCTTCGAGTGTGACCTGAAGCTTTGTGTACTCGCAGTGGAAATCATTCTTCAGACGGTCGAGATATCGTGCACACTCCCATTTACACATCGGAAGGTCGTGAAGGAGATAGTTGCCGCAGGCCTGTGGTTCTGTTGCTGGCACCTTGTCTTGTTTTATAATCCACTCAAGACACTCGATAGTAAGTTGACGCATGTCTTCTACGGTATATGATCCTGTCATGATAATATACATGCCAGTGAGACATCCCATTGGGCCTACGTATACCACATCCTCCTTCACTTTACTGTTTCTGAACCACGTGGCCATAAGATGCTCTATACTGTGAATGGCGGAAGGGGCGATGGCGGGTTCTTTGTTGGGTTCTGTGATGCGAAGGTCAAAAGTGGTAAAACCTTTATCCTCTCTTGATACATATATACCCGGCTTAAGATGGGTGTGGTCTATGGTGAAACTCTGAATAATCTCCATTGTGAAAAAATAATTATAGGCTTTCGATGAAAGTCTTGGTTACTAGGAATGAGTTCTCGGCGATGGTATTCCAGAAGTCGTGATACATAGAGGCATCAGTATCCCGCAGGGGGATATCGCTGATTACACGGAATGAGATAAACGGCACACTATAGATATAACATGCCTGAGCTATAGCTGCCGACTCCATATCAACAGCCTTGGCCTCTGGGAAATGACCAACTATCTCTCGCATCTTCTCTTTGGAGTCAACAAACCAGTCGCCTGTGACAATTAGTCCAGGCTTAGCACCTGTCTTAAGTGCTTTTTCCAATAATATCGGGTCTGCCTCGTATCTTACAGGTAGTCCTTGAACCTGTCCATACTGTGTGGAATTGTCGATGGCTGTGCCACAATATACATCGTGATAAGTCAACTGACTGCTAACCACCACATCCTGAACGTTTATGTCATCACCGTTTCCTCCTGCACATCCGGATGATATTATCACATCGGGCTTATACTGCTTTATCATCTCCACCGTTTGTATGGCAGCATTAACCTTTCCTATACCGCTCTTCTGGATGATGATATTTTCAGAAGAGAACAACTGTTGGAGCTGCTTGAGCTCCTTGTCCATTGCTACTATTACTCCTATCTTCATAATTGTTTGTTTTTATATTCTGCTATCGGGATGCTGATACACTTTATTTCGCTGGCGCACAGCCTCGTAGATGAGGATGGCTGTGCTTACACTGACGTTAAGAGAGTCAAGACGTCCCAGCATCGGTATACGGATATGTGCATCGGCAGCATCGCGCCATTGTTGTGAGAGGCCTGTGGATTCTGTGCCCATGACAAGAGCCGTTGCATGACTCATGTCATAGTCATAGTAATCATAAGAATCCTGAAGCTGTGCCGTGAGAATTCTGATCTTTTTTCCTTTTAGGAAGTTGATACAATCCTTAGAAGAACAAGCTGCAACAGGTACACTGAATACACCTCCGATGCTGGCACGGATAAGGTTGGGGTTATATATATCCGTAAGAGGGTCGCACACGATAACTGCATCTACGGCAGCAGCCTCGGCAGTGCGGAGAATGGCTCCCAGATTACCAGGCTTCTCTACACTCTCAAGTACCACCACGAGCGGATTATGCTTGTTGAACCTAAGGTCCTTAAGACTGTGGCTCTTAACTTTGGCCACTGCTATGATACCCTCAGTCGACTCACGATATGCCATCTTCTCATATACCTGAGAAGTTACATATGTCGGTTCTATGCCACCTGTGTAGCAGGCAGTATTGAGCACGAACAGCTCTACTATCTCATACCCACAGGCAATGCAGTGTTCTATCTCGCGCTGGCCCTCAACCACGAAGAGTCCTTCTTCACGTCTCAGTGACGATTTCTGCTGGAGGGCAACAACGTGTTTTATCCTTGCATTCTGGGTGCTTGTAATTACGTTTTCTTCCATATTCAGGGGACAAAGGTACGATTAAGTGAGCAAAAATCCAAATTTATTTGGTTTTTTTCGAAGAAAGTGCTACCTTTGTCGGCAAAATAAATACTTGCAAGTTATGAATATTGTAAAAAAGTTGCTGCCCGATGTGTTGGCAGTGTTGTTGTTTGCCGTTTTGGCTTTCGCCTATTTCTTCCCTGCCGATATTGAGGGCCGTATCCTCTATCGCCATGATGCATCGGCAGGAAGGGGTGCAGGGCAAGAAGGAGTGGAGTATATGCAGAAAACCGGTGAGCGAAGCCGTTGGACTAATGCCCTTTTTGGAGGTATGCCCACCTATCAGATGGCACCATCTTATAATTCTACGGATAAGCTGAGTACCGTTGTTAATGCCTATCATCTGTGGTTGCCAGAGAATGTGTGGTATGTATTTGCATACCTGTTGGGATTCTATATCCTGCTGCGTGCTTTTGACTTCCGTCAACACATGGCAGCATTGGGTTCTATCATCTGGGCTTTCAGCACCTATTTCCTTATCATCATCGCTGCAGGACATATTTGGAAGGTTTGGGCATTGGCATATCTGCCTCCAATGATTGCGGGTATAGTGCTGGCCTATAGGGGGAAATATCTGTGGGGATTCATTGTCACAGCCATCTTTGCGGCATTTGAGATAAACGCCAACCATGTGCAGATGACGTACTATTACCTCTTCATCATCCTCTTTATGGTAATAGGCTGGCTGGTGGAGGCTATACGTGAGAAACTGCTGGTACGTTTTGTGAAGGCAACAGGTGTTTGTGTAGCTGCTGCGCTGATAGGTGTATGCCTTAATCTTTCTAACCTGTATCATACATGGGAATATAGTAAGGAGTCGATGCGTGGTAAGAGTGAGCTTGTGAAAAAGAACTCTGCCAATCAGACGAACAGCGGGTTGGAGCGCGACTACATCACCCAGTGGAGCTATGGCATAGATGAGACATGGACACTGCTTATACCTAACACGAAGGGTGGAGCCTCAATGCCCCTGTCGATGAATGGGACAGCAATGAAGCATGCTGACAATAACTATATCGACATATATAATCAGATAGGACAGTATTGGGGAGAACAGCCGGGAACAAGCGGTCCTGTATATGTGGGCGCATTTGTGATGTTCCTGTTTATATTAGGACTATTTGTGGTGAAAGGGCCCGTGAAATGGGCTCTGCTCGCAGCGACTATATTGTCGATAATGCTCTCATGGGGAAGGAATTTCATGGGTCTGACGGACTTTTTCATCGATTATGTGCCGATGTATGCTAAGTTCCGTACAGTGGCCTCAATACTTGTCATCGCAGAGTTTACTATTCCTCTTCTTGCTATGCTGTCATTAAAGGAAGTGCTTAGCTCGGGAATGAATGAAAAGAGGAAAGAGATTACCAGATACTCATTGATATCGTTGGGACTCACTGCTGGAATCGCATTGCTTTTTGCGCTTATGCCGTCGATGTTCTTCAGCTCTTTCATATCTTCGAGCGAGGTTCAGGCATTACAGGGGCTGCCGGCAGAACATGTACAGCCTATCATGAGCAATCTTACAGAGATGCGTAAGGCAATGTTTACGAGCGATTGTTGGCGTTCTTTCTTTATAATCATAGTTGGTGCAGGTATATTATTTGCAGCAATATATGACAAACTGAAGAAGGAATATGCCGTAGGAGCACTGCTGATTCTCTGTCTCATCGACCTATGGCCGATAAACAAGCGTTACCTCAACGATGAAATGTTCGTGCCAAAGAGTGAGCGTGAGGCTCCCCAGCAGATGAGTAAGACAGACGAACAGATACTGCGCGACAAGAGTCTCGACTACAGGGTGCTTAATATGGCTTCTAATACATTCAATGAGAATGAGACCTCTTATTACCACAAGAGCATCGGAGGCTATCATGCTGCCAAACTACGCCGTTATCAGGAGATGATAGAACAGTATATCTCTCCTGAGATGCAGCAGACGATGAGTGCCGTGGCAGAGGCTGGAGGTGATATGACTCAGGTTAATGGAGATAGTATCTATCCAGTGCTCAACATGCTTAACACCAAGTACTTTATTCTTCCTCTTCAGGGAGGGCAGACGGTACCTGTCCAGAATCCGTATACCTATGGTAATGCGTGGTTTGTGGATAAGTTGCAGTATGTTCAGAATGCTAACGAGGAACTCCTCGGAGTGGGTAAGATTGATCTCCGCCATGAGGCAGTGGCTGATGCTAAGTTCAAGGCTCAGCTTGGAGATGCTGTGATACAGGATACTGCAAGTGTGGTTAAGATAACATCCTATGAACCCAATGAGTTGAAGTATGATGTTAATTCCGGCAAGGGAGGTGTGATAGTGTTCTCTGAGATATATTATCCAGGATGGACGGCTACAGTTGACGGAGAGCCTGTAGAGTTGGGAAGAGTGAACTATATCCTCCGTGCGCTTAATGTAAAACCAGGAAAGCACGAAGTGGTACTTAGCTTCTTCCCCAAATCACTGGATACAACTGAGAGTATCGCTTATACTGCTTATATCGTGCTTCTCCTCGCTATTCTGGGAGGTGTGTTTATGGAATATCACCGTCGTAAATATTAAAGTCAGATGTTGAAGAAGTTGCTTTCGTTGCCACCGAATCTTGTGAGTGCTTTCCATGAGGTGACAGGACTCTCGGAAGAGGAGTATTTCTGTACCTGCGATCCTCTTGGTCATCGATTGGGAAGTGGTGGAGGCACGTCGTGGCTGCTTATGGAGGCAATGAAGAGTGATAAGTCTGGTGCTTTCGACGAGTGGCTCTCCAAAGAGAAACGTATCCTTATACATGCCGGAGGACAGAGTAAGCGCCTTCCCGGCTATGCTGTATCGGGTAAGGTACTGATGCCGCTGCCTGTATTTCGCTGGGAAAGAGGCCAGAAGCTGTCGCAGGATCTTCTTAGTGTGCAGTTACCGCTCTATGAGAAGATGATGCAGATGGCTCCGGATAACATCCATACGATGATTGTCAGTGGCGATGTGCTTATCAGGGCAACTCAACCACTACAGGCGATACCAGAGGCTGATGTGGTTTGCTATGGTCTGTGGCTTGATGCTTCTGTGGCCAAGAATCACGGAGTGTTTGTGAGTGACCGCCGCAGTCCATCGGTATTGAAGCAGATGCTTCAGAAACCATCGGTAAAAACTCTGTCTGAACTTCAGAAAGATCATTATTATCTCACAGATATCGGGGTATGGATGTTGAGTGATAAGGCAGTGAGGCTTCTGGTGGACCGAAGTATGAATAGCCCTTATGACTTTAAGGAATATGATCTATACTCTGAGTTTGGCTGTGCTCTCGGCACAGACCCTTCGATGCCTGATAGTGAGCTCTCTGAGTTGTCTGTAGCTATTGTTCCTTTGGCTGGTGGTGAGTTCTATCACTTCGGCACATCCAAGGAGATGATATCCTCTACGCTGAGGCTGCAGAATCTTGTAAACGACCAGCGAGAGATAATGCACCTGGACAGGAAACCTCACCCTTCTATTTTTGTTCAGAACGCGGTTACAAAGATTCCATTTACAGAAGAGAATAGTAACATCTGGGTAGAAAACAGCTATATCGGAGAGAAATGGCATCTCACCCATGATCATGTGATAACGGGAGTGCCTGAGAACGACTGGGAAATCAGTCTTGAACCAGGCGAGTGCATCGACGTGGTGCCTGTGGGAGAGAAAGAATACGAGATACGACGCTATAATATCGATGAGCCTCAGAACAGCAATGAACTTGCAGAGAGGGCAAATCTTCGCAGACTCTTTGCACAGCGATGTGAGTACAGGAGACAGAACTGGTCGGCATTGGCAACAAACTGGCGGCATAGTGTGTTCTATCAGCTTGACCTTGCAGCCGCCCAGGAGGAGTTTAGGAGCTTAGGAATACCATTGCCCGAGCCTCTCGCAGACGATGCTCCTCTGATGACACGTATTCATAATGCGATGTTCCGTGGGGAGAACGATAAAGCCTTCGGGTTGCTGCGCGAGGGTATCCTTGAGAGACATGATATTATTTGCATGCCGAAAAAGGATATCGCTGACGATCAGATAGTCTGGGGACGTTCGCCTGTCAGGATCGACATCGCAGGAGGATGGACAGATACACCGCCTTACTGTCTGATGGAGGGCGGAAACGTGATAAACTTCGCTATAGAATTGAATGGTCAGCCGCCATTGCAGGTCTATATCAAACCCTCAAGGGAATATCGTATCATACTTAGAAGCATCGACCTTGGAGCCATGGAAGTGGTGGAGACCAAAGAACAACTCACTGACTTTATGCATGTTGGTTCCCCATTCTCCATCCCCAAAGCCGCACTCGTCCTTGCCGGATTCGGAGCAGCGGAAGCTCGCTCTCCACTCTCCACTCTCAACTCTCAACTCTCATCTTTCGGCTGTGGCATTGAACTGACGTTGCTCTCTGCCATTCCTGCCGGTAGCGGCCTTGGTACATCGAGCATCCTCGCTGCTACAGTCTTGGGAGCTCTTAATGACTTCTGTGGACTTGGCTGGGACAAGAATGAGATAGGCCGTCGTACGCTGATGCTCGAACAGATGCTTACCACTGGCGGTGGATGGCAGGATCAGTTTGGTGGTATACTCAGTGGAGTGAAACTTTTGCAGACGGGGAGGGGCTTCGATCAGAGTCCTAAGGTAAGATGGTTGCCTAACGACCTCTGGACACAACCGGAATACCGAGCCTGTCACTTATTATATTATACTGGTATCACTCGTACTGCGAAGAGTATTCTTGCGGAGATAGTCCGTAGGATGTTCCTAAATCATGGTGGAGAGATACGTCAGTTGCGTGAGATGAAGGAGCATACAATGGAGATGTACGAGGCTATACAGCAGAACGATTTCCTACGTATGGGAAAGCTTGTTCGTAAGACGTGGGGTCAGAATCAGGCACTCGACTACGGGACCAACCCTCCGGCTGTATCGGAACTGACAGACCTTATCGATGATCTCTGTCTGGGATATAAACTTCCTGGTGCTGGAGGCGGAGGATATCTCTATATGATTGCAAAAGATCCTGAGGCCGCTGTACGTATCAAAAAGATATTGACGGAGAATAGCAATAACCGCAATGCCCGATTTGTGGAGATAACCCTCTCCACTATAGGAATGCAAATCAGCAGGAGTTGATGGACTTTAGGACTATAGTTGATATTGATGATCCTGGTTTCAGGATTATACCATGCGAGGAGATGCTCTTCGTGGGCTCATGTTTCGCTGACAGTATCGGAAGCAGGTTTAAGGAAGAGAAGTTCCGTGCTGTCGTCAATCCCTATGGTGTGATGTATAATCCCGCCAGTATCCTGCACACCATAGAGAGAATGGAATTGTCGCCCTCTCTCAGAACCACCTTTATTACCCTCGGTACAAACCATGTCTACCGTCTTAAGGAGACCGGTGAGATTGTGGATAACTGCCAGAAACGTCCTCAGTCGATGTTTACAGAAGAAGAGCTCTCTGTCGATGAGTGTGCTGATTATCTCATGCAGGCGATATCCATACTTCGAGATATCAACCCGGAGATGAATATTGTCCTTACCGTCAGTCCTATACGCTACCGTAAATATGGTTATCACGACTCACAGCTATCGAAAGCGACATTGCTACTGGCGATAAATAAAGTCCTGGATAATTCTGGGATTTCCTATTTCCCCGCCTATGAAATCCTAAACGATGAGCTTCGCGATTACCGTTTCTATAAGCCAGATATGCTTCATCCTTCAGATCAGACAGTAGAATATATCTGGGAGCGCCTGGTGGAGACTTTTTTTTCAGATGAAGCAAGACGGTTTCTTGAGGAGTGGCGCCCACTGAAACAGGCTTTGGGACATAAGCCTTTCGATCCGCAGTCGGAGGAATACAAGGCTCTGATGGATAAAACTATGTTAAAAATTGCTGAACTAAAGAAAAAATATCCTACCTTTGCAGTCTAAACAGAAACAATATGTTGAAATATTCGATAATTAAGATAGCAACGCTTATCGGTGCTCGTCGTGTGGGTGATACTGATGCCCAGATAGGTTGGCTGCTCACTGACAGCCGTTCTCTGTGTTTCCCAGAGGAGACGCTGTTCTTTGCCCTTAGGTCGGCCCGTAACGACGGTCACAAATATATTAGCGACCTCTATCGCCGTGGTGTACGTAATTTCGTTGTAGAGTCACGAGGCATTCAGGAGTATTGCCCTGAGAGTGCTGATGCGATGAAGGATGCCAACTTTCTCATCGTACCATCCCCTCTGGCTGCACTTCAGCGACTTGCAGAGCGTCATCGTGATGAGTTTGATATTCCCATCGTAGGAATAACGGGTTCTAACGGAAAGACGATGGTGAAGGAGTGGCTGTATCAGATACTCCTCCCGTCGCAGAAGATTGTCCGTTCCCCCAAGAGCTATAACTCTCAGATAGGAGTGCCTCTCTCTGTCTGGCTTCTCAACGAACAGACTGAGGTGGGAATCTTCGAGGCAGGCATCTCTGAACCAGGTGAGATGATGGCCCTTCGTGATATCATTCAGCCCACCGTAGGAGTGTTCACATCCTTAGGCTCTGCCCATCAGGAGAATTTCCGTTCGATGGAAGAGAAATGTATGGAGAAGCTCGAACTGATGCACGACACACAGGCGATGATTTACTGCTCAGACAATGACACTGTTAGCCGTTGTGTCCGTCGCATGCAGTATAAGGGTGAGAAGATTGCCTGGTCGCAGTGCGACGAACAGGTGGCATTCTTCGTTAAGACTGTCGATGGCAATAAGATTTCTTATTGTTATAAAGGAGAGGATGGCGCTTTCGGGATTCCCTTCAGCGATGAGGCTTCGATAGAAGACTGTATCACCTGTGCCGCCGCCGCACTTTATCTTGGCATTACGCCAGAGCAGCTCGCAGAGCGTATGCCCGTGCTGGAGCCGGTGGCCATGCGCCTTGAAGTGAAGGATGGCCAGCGAGGCTGCATGCTTATCAATGACTCGTATAACAGCGACGTCAACTCTCTCGACATCGCTCTCGACTTTATGAACCGTCGTCAGTTCTCACCTCTCACCTCTCACCCCTCACTTCTAAGGAAGACGCTTATTCTCAGCGATATTTATCAGACAGGTGTCGCCCCAGAGCAACTCTATGCTCAGGTGTCAGACCTCTGCGTAAAGCGCGGAATACAGAAATTCATAGGTGTTGGTCCTGACCTCTCTGCTCAGGCAGATAAGGTTCAGATTGCCGACAAGCAGTTCTTTCTCGATGTACAGCATTTCCTTACGAGCGATACGTTCGGCAGCCTGCGCGATGAACTGATACTTCTTAAGGGCGCCCGCAGTTTCGGTTTCGACAGGATTTCGGAGCAGCTGGAGCAGAAGGTCCACGAGACGATTCTCGAGGTGAACCTCAATGCCGTTGTGGCCAACCTCAACTACTACCGCTCTTTCCTTAAGCCGGAGACCAAGATGGTCTGTATGATCAAGGCCGATGCCTATGGTGCAGGAGCCGTAGAGATAGCAAAGACTCTTCAGGATCATCGTGTTGACTATCTCGCTGTGGCTGTTGCCGATGAGGGAGTAACGCTTCGTAAGGCTGGCATCACCGCCAATATCATGATTATGAATCCTGAGATGACTGCCTTCAAGACGATGTTCGACTATGAGCTTGAACCAGAGGTCTATTCCTTCCGTCTTCTCGATGCTCTCATAAGGGCAGCGCGCAAGGAGGGTATCACTGGATGGCCGGTACATATCAAACTCGATACAGGCATGCATCGCTTAGGCTTCGATCCGATAAACGACATTGATGAGCTTATCGACCGTCTGAAACATCAGAATGCCATTATCCCACGTTCGGTGTTCAGCCATTTCGTAGGCTCCGACAGCGACGGTTTCGACGAGTTCTCTGCCCGTCAGTTTGCTCTCTTCGATGAAGGAAGCAAGAAGCTGCAGGCTGCATTTACACATAAGATACTTCGTCACATGGACAACTCTGCAGGCATCGAGCATTTCCCTGAGCGGCAGATGGATATGTGTCGTCTGGGACTGGGCCTCTATGGTGTCGATCCTCGTGACAACAGAATCATAAACACCGTATCTACTCTCAAGACAACCATTCTCCAGATGCGCCATGTTCCTGCAGGAGACACTGTAGGCTATAGCCGCAAGGGAAAGATTGACTGCGATTCTGTTATCGCTACTATACCTATAGGCTATGCCGACGGTCTGAACCGTCATCTTGGCAACCGTCGTTGTTATTGTCTGGTTAACGGTCAGAAGGCGGAGTATGTGGGAAATATCTGTATGGATGTGGCTATGATCGACGTCACGGGCATCGACTGTCATGAGGGCGATATGGTGGAGATCTTCGGTGAGCATCTGCCTGTTACCACGTTGTCGGACATCATCGACACTATCCCATACGAGGTCCTCACGGGTGTCTCAAATCGTGTAAAGCGCGTATATTTCCTGGATTAGGTAGTTCGAGTACGAAGCGGTTGCCGTCGGTATATTGTGAATCGAGCTTAAGTGTGCCGCCCAGTAGTTGAACCACGCGCTGACAAAGGAACAGTCCGAGTCCGAGACCCTCTGTGAACATGTCAATCTTCGTGAATTTCTCGAATATAAAGTCAGTCTTTTCGGAAGGAATGCCAGGACCAGTATCCTCTATGGTGAATAATATGTTGTCGTCTGTGGCGTCGATACGCATTGTTACATGGCCCTCTTTTGTGAAATGCAGAGCATTGAAGAGTAACTCGGTTATAACGATTAGCAGATGGTGACTATTGGTCTTTACAGACTGTATATCAGGCACATGACTCTCTAAATGAATATCTATCGTATGTTTGATGAGACTGTTTGCATTGTCGATTGCCTCACGTGCAAGTTGGTTACAGTATGCGGTGTCATCGGTGCTGATAGACTGATGACTCTCTATAAGCGAAGCGGTAAGCAACTTGCTAACCATATAGTCGAGGGCGTTGGTCTGCACATACATGGTCTCGGCTATCTGCTGTTTCTCGTCGTCAGGAATCATGTCACTGTCGTTACGTAAGATCTGCGAGAAGCCGTGAACGATGTTAAGTGGCGTGCGTATCTGGTGCGACATATCCTGCATGAACTGCGTCTTCTGTTCACTGGCCTGACGTGCCAGCAGGGTGGCTTGCTCCAGCTCCTAAGTGCGCTGCTCGGTTTCGTTCTTCGTATGTTCTGCATCGCTGATATGCTGGCTGATGCTTCGCCGCATCTGGCAGAAGCTGTTTTGCAGCTGTCCTATCAGGTCGGTGCGCTGACTTGGTGGAAGTGGATTCTCGTAGTTCCCGTCTCCAATCTGGCGCAGTTCCGCTGCCAGAAGTCCCAAAGGCTGTATAAAATGGCGTACGATTCGGCGGCAGCCCATAACCAGATGCAACAGACCTGTCAGACTGATGATGATTGTATAGCGCTGCAGCGAATAATAGGAACTGAAGATGTCGCTCTCAGGGCATACGATGGCTACACTCCATCAGGCATTCTCAAAGGGGTGGTAGAAGATGAAATTGGGCTTGCCATCGACGTGCATCTCACTATGGCCGGCGTGGCCCGTCTTCATCGATATGGCTGCCAGGTGGGTATCACTGTTAACGTCGCTGTAGGCCTCATTGAAGTACGCCTCGTGCTCCTTCAGCGTGTTTTCCGGATGTACGATAAGATGTCCGTCAGTACTCATCACTGTGGCGTGGGAGTTAGGGAAAGGTTGCAGCGAGAGTATGAGGTCGGCAAACCATTTCATCGAGATATGTGTCGACAGCACCCCGACAAGCTCGCCCTTGTTGTTGCGAAGTGGCATGCCGTAAGACGTGATTAGGGAGGTCTCACCCTGTTCTCTGTCGATATAGGGATCAATCCATATCGGGGCTTCATTATGAAGGGGGGGTGAAGTACCATTTCTCACGGGTGTAGGGCTGCCGGCCGCTGTTCACGGCAGTGCGTATCTTCGTAGAGTCGGAGTGGCTGCGGTAGGCATATACCCCGTAATATGTGCCATACTTAGGATAGACTCCCGGCTCGAAAGCGATGGCACAACCCTGGATGTGTGGGTTGACTGATACCAGCTGCCGGCAGAGGCTGTCCATAATCTCGGGCTGGTCTAAGCGCTTCTCTATGGTCCAGTGCATGCTACGCGTCGCCGTCTCCACCTTGCTAAGGGTATTGTCTATGCGAAGTTCGGTGGTACGCAATGTCTGACGGGCCTTCTCCATCGCCTCCTGATAGATAGACTGTCGCGCATGATGGAGCATGATAAAGAGGGAGGTGACAAAGAGAACAGACACGAATCCAACGACCCACAATACAATTTGTGTTGTCAGGGAATGTCGCGATTGTTTTTCTGTCAGTCTTTTCATCGGGTGCAAAGTTACGATAAAAATATTTATAACGTTAACGATAACGTAAAAAATATAAAGTGAATTGTTCTATGTTTCACCTTTTTTTATTAATTTTGCAGCCACAGACTACTAAGATGGTCGTAAATTGACTCTGAACAAACAAAAATATCGATATTAAAACAAAATGGAACAAGTATTCAGTTACATTATCAGTCTTGGGGCATCGGTGATGATGCCTATCCTCTTTACAATTATCGGCCTTTGTATAGGCATGAAGTTCGGAAAATCCTTGAAATCAGGCTTGTATGTGGGTGTAGGATTCGTTGGATTGGGTATAGTAACAGCTCTTCTTACGAGCAACTTCGGCAATCCGCTGAGTGAGATCTCACGTCTTTATAACCTCCAGCTCGGTGTGTTCGACATGGGTTGGCCCGCTGCAGCAGCAGTAGCGTATAACACCGCTGTGGGAGCGCTTATCATCCCCATCTGTCTTGGGGTGAACTTCCTGATGCTTATCACAAAATGTACCCGTACGGTAAATATCGATCTTTGGAACTACTGGCATTTCGCGTTTATCGGGGCTGTGGCATATTTTGTGATGGACCAGAGCCTGGCATGGGGGTATTTCGCTGCCATCGTTTGTTACATCATCACCCTGGTTATGGCCGACCTGACTGCTTCGAAGTTCCAGGGATACTATGATGATATGGATGGTATCTCAATACCTCAGCCTTTCTGTCAGAGTTTTACTGTGTTTGCAATCGGTATCAATTGGCTACTAGACAGGATTCCCGGATTCTCAAAGCTAGATATTGATGCCGACGGGCTGAAGAAGAAGTTCGGTGTGCTTGGTGAGCCTATCGTCCTTGGTGTCATCGTAGGTGCTCTGATTGGTGCCGTTGCACAGTTGGATATCAAGAAAGTGCTCTTCCTCGGTGTGACTATGGGTGCTGTGATGGAACTCATTCCACGTATCACAAAACTTTTCATCGACGGATTGAAGCCTATTGCAGAGAAGACACAGGAGGTAGTTCAGAAGAAATGGTCTGGCAAGAAAGTGTATATCGGTATGTCTCCCGCATTGGTAATCGGTCATCCTACTACTCTTGTGGCTTCGCTGATACTTATTCCTCTGGCGCTGTTGATGGCTGTTGCATTACCTGGCAATGAGTTCCTGCCACTGGCTTCGCTGGCTGGTATGTTCTATGTGTTTGTCATGGTTCTGCCTTATACCAGGGGTAATGTGGTGAAGACACTCATAATAGGTCTCATCGCAGTAGGTATAGGCCTTTGGTTCGTGACTGATATGGCTCCTGCTTTTACTCAGGCTGCTCAGACAGTATATGCTCAGACACAGGACCCTGCAGCTAAGATCCCTGAGGGATTCCAGGCTGGTGCGATTGATTTCGCAAGTTCGCTCTTCGGTTGGGTAATTTATAAATGTGTGAATAATCTGGCCTATGTTGGTGCCGGTATCCTAACGCTCATTACTATCTGTTTGGTAATCTGGAACCGCAGGATTATCGTTGCCGATGAAAAGGCAAAAAAGTAAAGGTAAAAAGGTAAAAAAGTAAAAAGGTAAAGATAATAAATTATGAAGAAATCAATTTTGACTTTAATGCTTATGGCAAGTTTTACATGTGGCTTCGGCCAGCAGAATGTGAGTTTCCAGAAGGCATGTCATCCTGATGACGTGAAGCACTATGACACAAAGACCCTTCGTGAGCGCTTCGTTATGGAGAAGGTGATGGCTGCCGACGAGATCAACCTTACTTATTCGATGTACGACCGATTTATCTTTGGTGGTGCTATGCCTGTTACCAAGGACCTGAAGCTTGAGACTTTCCCTGAGCTTCGTGCTGATTATTTTATGCGTAACCGTGAGCTGGGCATCATCAACACGGGCGGTGACGGTGTGGTAATCGTTGACGGACAGGAGTATCCTCTCGGTTATAGTGAGGCTCTCTACGTAGGTCGTGGCTGGCTTGGAAAGGATAAGAAGGGTGGTGATATCGACTCTAACAAAGAGGTGGTGTTCCGTTCAAAGGATCCTCAGAAACCAGCCAAGTTCTATCTTAACTCAGCCACTGCACATCATCATTATAAGACCCAGTGGGTAACACTCGATGGACGTAAGAACGGAAAGGTGCAGAGTCTGAAGGCTGTGATTGTAGGCACAAAGGAAAAGCCTCTCGGATCAAAGGCTGAGAGTAATCTTCGTACAATCAACCAGTTGATCGTTAATACTGCCCTTGAGGAAGGACCTTGCCAGTTGCAGATGGGGCTGACACAGTTGCAGGAGGGTAGTGTGTGGAATACGATGCCCCCTCACACTCACGGACGTCGTATTGAGGCATATTATTATTTCAATGTGCCTGAGACACAGACTGTCTGTCATGTGATGGGTGAGCCTCAGGAGAGTAGGGTAGTATGGCTGCACAACGAGCAGGCTATCATGTCACCAGAGTGGAGCATCCACTGTGCTTCGGCTACCTATTATTATACATTCATCTGGGGTATGGCAGGCGAGAACCTGAACTACAACGACAAGGATAATATCCCAGTCATCGACCTCAAGTAATCATAAAGTTCAAAGTTAAAAGTTTAAAGTATATGGCTCCCGTACAAACATCAAAGATGTCCAACTTCCGTTGGGTGATCTGTGCGCTGCTGTTCTTGGCAACCACAGTAAACTATATGGACCGTCAGGTTCTGTCGCTAACTTGGAAAGACTTTATCGCTGTAGACTTCCACTGGACAGACGCTGACTACGGTAGGATTACAGGAATGTTCTCATTATTCTATGCTATTGCCAACCTCTTCGCTGGTAAGTTCATCGACTGGATGGGTACCAAGAAGGGTTATCTCATTGCTATCTTCGTATGGAGCACTGGTGCTGTTCTTCACGCTGGATGCGGATGGGTTGCTATGAATATTGAGGGCTATGACTCTATCGAGGCTTTGCGTGCCGTACAGGCTGGCAGCGATGCGGCTGTAGCGATAGCCACTATTTCGGTATGGCTCTTCCTCAGTTGTCGTCTGATACTCGCTGTCGGTGAAGCGGGAAACTTCCCTGCAGCCATTAAGGCTACGGCAGAATACTTCCCAAAGAAGGATCGTGCTTTCAGTACGTCAATATTTAATAGTGGTGCATCAGTAGGTGCTTTGGCTGCTCCTGCTACAATCCCTCTGTTGGCTCGCGCCTGGGGATGGGAGATGGCCTTCGTTATAATAGGTGTACTGGGTTATGTATGGATGGGACTATGGATGTGGCTCTACGAGAAACCACGTCGGAACAAGCGCGTTAATCAGGCCGAGTTGAACTATATCGAGCAGGATATTGATATTGCTGAGGTTCAGGATCGTGATAAGGCAAAGGAAGAGAAGGCTATCCCGTTCTTCGAGTGCTTTACATATCGTCAGACATGGGCATTCCTCGTAGGTAAGTTTATGACTGACGGAGTTTGGTGGTTCTTCCTCTTCTGGGCTCCAGCTTACTTCAGCGATCAGTATGGATATACATCTGACTCTACCATGGGTATTCTGTTGATATTCACCCTGTATTTGATAGTTACAGTGCTTTCTATTGGTGGTGGCTATCTGCCAACATACTTTGTTGATAAGAAAGGCATGAATCCATATCTGGGTCGTATGCGTGCTATGTTGATTTTCGCTTGTTTCCCAGTATTGGGACTTTTGGCTCAGCCACTTGGAGCCTATAGCGCATGGTGGCCAGCCATTCTTATTGGTCTGCTGGGAGCAGGACATCAGGCTTGGAGTGCTAACCTGTTCTCGACTATCGGTGATATGTTCCCGAAGAGCACCATCGGTACTATCGTAGGTTTGGGAACCATGACGGGTGGTTTTGGCTCTATGGCCATCAACATGGGTAGTGGTGAGTTCTTTACCTGGGCTGCTCAGCAGGGGTCAGCTTTCCAGTTCTTCGGATTTGAAGGAAAGCCTGCTGCCTATATGGTAGTGTTCTGCATATGTGCTGTTGCATACCTCATCGGTTGGTGCATCATGAAGGCACTCGTTCCTAAGTACAAGCCCATCACATTAGAGGATTAATCTCTAAGATAATCTTAAAAAGATCCCTGTTCCCATCGGATAGGGGTCTTTTTTATTATAAAATTAGGAAAAATGCACTTTCTTTTAATAAAAAAGGCGTAAAAACTTGGTAGTTTCGTAAAAAAGCAGTAATTTTGCACCCGCTTTTTGTGGCACCTGTGCCCGAGGCATAAGTTTAACATCAAAATTTTTAAAAACAAAGACAAATGATTATTGTACCAGTAAAAGAAGGCGAGAACATCGAGAAGGCCCTCAAGAAGTTTAAGAGAAAGTTTGAAAAGACAGGTGTAGTAAAGGAGCTTCGCCGTCGTCAGCAGTTTGACAAGCCTTCTGTACTTAAGCGTCTTAAGATGGAGCACGCCGTCTACGTACAGCAGCTGCGCACAAACGAGGAATAATAAAAGTTCCTAAAAAATTTGGTAGTTTCGAATTTTATTCGTAAATTCGTAGCCGAAAAAGAGAGTTAATACTCTCTGTAATGGCGAGAAGGATGATAAACCAGTTTCTAAACTACCTGCGGTACGAGCGGAATTCTTCTCCGCAGACTGCGCAGACATACGAGGAAGCTCTAGAGGAGTTTGAATCGTATATCACATTTAGGGATGAAGGACTCTCGCTCGGTGAAATAGACACCGACATCATCCGTGACTGGATGGAGAGCCTGATGGATAAAGGAAACTCTGCGTCAACAATTAACAAAAAATTGAGTGCATTGCGTTCCTTTTATCGCTTTGCCCTAAAACGGAAGCTGGTGACCCACGACCCTGCACACTGTATCGACGGTCCTAAGAAGTCGAAACCTCTGCCGCAATTTCTTCGTGAAGGGGAGATGGACAGGTTACTTGACGATCTTGAATGGGATGATAATTATAATAATGTACGTGCGCGTACCATATTATTATTATTATATAGCACAGGACTGAGACGTTCGGAACTTGTTGGTCTGAATGATTATGATGTGGACTTCAGCGTGAATCAGTTGAAGGTGACGGGAAAAAGGAATAAGCAGCGCATTATACCGTTCGGAGATGAGCTGGCGCGTGAACTCTGTCACTATATAGATGTCCGCGACAAGGAAGTGGGTAATTCGGGAGAGTCAGGTGAGCATCCGCTCTTCCTTGGAAGCAAGGGAGACAGGATAACGGGAGAACAGGTGTACATCATCGTCAGGAAGTATCTTACTGCGGTCACCTCACTCAAGAAGCGCTCTCCACATGTGCTTAGGCATACTTTTGCTACGGCAATGCTCAATAATGGTGCAGGACTGGAATCTATTAAGGACTTGTTGGGTCATGAGAGCGTCAGTACGACGGAGATATACACCCACACCACCTTTGAGCAACTGAAACGAGTTTATAAAGAGGCTCATCCAAGAGCCTAGAACCTTTTTAATAACTATTTAAAATAGGAGGTATCTATGGAGATTAAGATTCAGTCGATTCACTTCGACACTACCGAGAAGTTACAGGCGTTTATCGAAAAGAAGATCGCCAAGTTAGAAAAATCATTTGAGGATATTCAGAAAGTAGAGGTGCAACTTAAGGTAGTGAAGCCTGCAACTGCCGACAACAAGACTGTAAGTCTGTCGGTAGCCGTTCCAGGAAACACTCTGTTCGTAGAGAAGACAAGTGATACATTTGAGGAAAGTACGGACCTTTGTGTGGATTCTATGAGGGCTCAACTGCAAAAATTCAAGGAAAAATTAAGAGATAGATAAAAAAAACCAAGAAAAGTTTTGGTAATTCAAAAATAAGTAGTAACTTTGCAGCCGTTTTCCGACAGGTCGTAACCCGTGATATAGGGAACGGCTGCAAAAACGCCTCTTTAGCTCAGTTGGCCAGAGCACGTGATTTGTAATCTCGGGGTCGTTGGTTCGAATCCGACAAGAGGCTCTCCTGAAAAGGTCGAAGTTCGGTGAAGGCCGGGCTTTTGCAACTAAGAGGAAAATGGTTTGGGTGTTTTCCAGAGTGGCCAAATGGGGCAGACTGTAAATCTGCTGTCTTTCGACTTCGGTGGTTCGAATCCATCAGCACCCACTAGAGAGATCTTTGCGGAAATAGCTCAGTTGATAGAGCACTAGCCTTCCAAGCTGGGGGTCGCGGGTTTGAGCCCCGTTTTCCGCTCACTTGCTGTAATAGCTCAGTGGTAGAGCACTTCCTTGGTAAG
>Ga0310695_10002031_pt1 | contig 44403 bp, 38 predicted proteins | sample RumenRJG_04DNA_FD_203882 | JGI IMG/M metagenome (GOLD analysis project Ga0310695, IMG submission 203882) | Bovine rumen microbial communities from Lethbridge, Alberta, Canada - RJG_04 (v2) (version 2) | ecosystem: Host-associated > Mammals > Digestive system > Stomach > Rumen | place: Canada... | reverse complement strand
GGGCATGGTCATGGACGGCATCCACGAGGACTACTGGAAACGCCGCGGCACCGTCCGCCGCCTGGAAGTGGCCTAGGTCGGCGAAGGGGGGATCAAGGGGCACAGGTCACGAATCTGTCCTACACCCAATCGGAGCGCTTCGCGAAGGCCGTTTGACCCGCATGGGGGCGTGTGCTATCCTCCCGCCCCGTTCACGCGCCGGAGGGTCCCGCCCGAGGGCGCATCCCCCCTCCCCCACCCCGCGGCCGGGGTCCCGCCCCGCGCCCGCATCCAACACAAGGAGAAACCGAAATGTCCCGCATCTACAACTTCAACGCCGGCCCCGCCGCGCTGCCCCTCGAGGTCATCGAGGAGGCCCAGCGCGAGCTCGTCGACTTCCAGGGCACCGGCATGTCGCTGCTCGAGAGCTCGCACCGCGCCAAGGCCTACGACGCCGTCCACAACGAGGCGATCGCCAACCTGCGCGAGCTGATGGGCATCCCCGAGGACTACGCCGTGCTCTTCCTCCAGGGCGGCGCCTCGATGCAGTTCTCGATGGTCCCGATGAACCTCCTCCTCCCGGGCACGAGCGCCGACTACGTGAACTCCGGCGCCTGGGCGAACAAGGCCGTCAAGGAGGCCCAGAAGGTCGGCCAGGTGAATGTGATCGCCAACACCGCCAAGGACATCCCCACGCGCATCCCCGCGATGGAGACGCTCGCGTTCACGCCCGGCGCGGCCTACGTGCACATCACGTCCAACGAGACGATCGCCGGCGCGCAGTGGAAGGCGTTCCCGAAGACCGAGGCGCCGCTCGTCGCGGACATGAGCTCGGACATCCTCTCCCGCCCGTTCGACGTGAGGGACTTCGGCCTGATCTACGCCGGCGCGCAGAAGAACCTCGGCCCGTCCGGCGTCACGCTCGTCATCGTCCGCAAGGACCTCGCGGAGAAGGCCCCCGCCGGCCTCCCGACGATGCTCGACTACCGCACGCACATCGAGGCCAACTCCCTCTACAACACGCCGCCCACCTTCGGCATCTACCTCCTGGCGCTCGTCACGCGCTGGGTGAAGAAGGTTGGAAAGGAGAACCTCTTCAAGCAGAACGTCGAGAAGGCCGCGAAGCTCTACGCGGCGATCGACGGCTCCGGCGGCTTCTTCAAGGGCACCGCGGTTCCGGAGTGCCGCTCGGACATGAACGTCACCTTCCGCATCTTCCCCGACGGCGCGAACGCCTCCGAGGAGATGGAGAAGAAGTTCGTCGCCGAGGCGACGGCCGCCGGCTTCGCGGGCCTGAAGGGCCACCGCAGCGTGGGCGGCCTCCGCGCGTCGATCTACAACGCGTTCCCCGCCAAGGGCGTCGACGACCTCGTCGCCTTCATGGCCGACTTCCAGAAGAAGAACGGCTAGCGCGGTTTCGCGGAAGCCATGCCCACCGGACGGCGGGCGCTCCCTTGGCGTGGCGGGGTCCCGACCCCGCCGCGCGGGGCTGTCCCGCGCGTGGGGGGATTCAGATCTCCGACGCGACGCGGAGGAGCGGGAGGACGAGGCCGAGGGCGAGGGCCAGGACGAAGAGGCCCACGACGGCGAGGAGGACCGGGCCGAGGAGCGCGAGGCGCGTGGAGAGCGTCCGCTCCCAGCGGGCGCGGAGGCGCGAGGAGGCCGCGTCGAGCATCTGCGGCAGGCACCCGCCCGCCTCGCCCACGCGCGCCCACGGCGCGAGGAGCGGGCCGACGTGCGGGACGGGCGAGAGGGCGTCTGCGAGCGCGGTGCCGGCGCGCACGCGCGCGGTCGCCTCGACGAGCGCGGCCTCGAGCGACGGCCGCGCGGTGCCGGCCGCGGCGAGCGGGAGCGCGTCGGGGAGCGGCATCCCGCCCTCGGCGAGCGCGCCGAGGATCGCGGCGAAGCGCTGCGCGGCGCGCTGGCGCGCGAAGCCCGCGCCGGGGAGGCGCAGCAGCAGCGCGTCGAGCCGCTCCGCGAAGGCGCGGTCGCCGCGCGCGCGGAGCTTCGCGGCGCCGAGGGCCGCGGCGGCGAGGAGCGCGAGCGGGACGAATCCGAAGACGACGGCGCGAGCGGCGCCGACGAGCCAGCGCGAGGCGGCGGGAAGCGGCAGGCCGGCGTCGGCGAGCGCGCGCTCGGCGGAGGGGACGACGACGCCGAGCAGCACCGCGGCGACGGCGACGCCCAGAAGCAGCACGAAGCACGGGTAGACGAGCGCCGCGCGGACGGCGCCGCGCGCGGCCTCCTCCGCCTCGAGGCGGTCGGCGAGGCGCGCGAGCATCGCGGGGAGCGTCGCGGACGCCTCCGCGGAGGCGATCGCGGCGCGCTCGAAGGCGCCGGGGCCGGCGCCGGAGAGCGCGAGGGCGCCGGCGAGGCCGCGGCCCTCGCGGACGGCGCCGGCGACGCGCTCGAGCGCCGCGCCGCCGTCGGCCGCGCCGCCCTCGGCTCGGAGCAGGTCGAGCGCGCGATCGAGCGGGAGCCCGGCGCCGAGGAGGGCGCCGAGCTCGCGGTAGAGCGCGGCGCGCGAGGAGGCGGCGAGGGAGCGCGCGCCTGCGGCGAGCGGGCGGAGGGAGCGCGCGTAGACGCCCTGCGCGAGCAGGGCCTTGGCGGCGGCGGCCTCGTCGGCGGCCTCGACGCGGCCCGCGCGGGCCGCGCCCTCCGCGGTGTAGCCCTTGTAGAGGAAGGTCATCGCGCGCGGCGGCGGGAGGGCCGCTCCGGGGCGCGGGCGGAGCCGAGCAGCTTGTATTCGACGGAGTCGAGGAGCGCCTGCCAGGCCGCCTCGATGAGGTTCGGGGAGACGCCGACCGTGCCCCAGCGGCGCTCGCCGTCCGTGGACTCGATCAGGACGCGCGTCGTGGCGCCGGTCGCCTCCTTCGGGTCGAGGATGCGGACGCGGAAGTCGGTGAGGACGATCTTCGCGATCTCCGGGTAGAACTGCGAGAGCGCCTTGCGCAGGGCCTTGTCGAGCGCGTCGACGGGGCCGTTCACGCTCTCGCCCGCGGTGATCTCGGCGTGGTTGCCGACGCGGATCTTCACGGTCGCCTCGGAGAGGCACGGCTCGGAGCCGCCGCGCTTCTCGACGATGACGCGGAAGCCCTCCAGCTCGAAGAACGGCCGGTGCGCGCGGAGCGCCTTCTGCACGAGGATGCGGAACGAGGCGTCCGCCGACTCGAACGAGTAGCCCTCGGCCTCGCGCGCCTTGAGCTCGCCGACGATGCGCTTCACCTCGTCGCGGGAGAGGTCGGCCGCGCCGGCGCCGGCCTGCTTGAGGCGGTAGAGGACGTTGGACGCGCCGGAGAGCTCGGAGAGCACGACGTGGCGCTCGTTGCCGACGCTCTCGGGCGGGACGTGCTCGAACGACGCGGGGTTGCGGCGCACGCCGGAGACGTGGGCGCCGGCCTTGTGGCTGAAGGCGGCCTCGCCGACGAACGGCGCGCGCGGGTCTGGGCGCTGGTTCACGAGGTCGTCCACGGCGAGCGAGAGCGAGCGCAGGCCGGCGAGCCGCTCGGGCGTCGTCACGGGCGCGCCGAGCTTGAGCTGGAGCGCGGGGACGATCGTCGTGAGGTTCGCGTTGCCGGCGCGCTCGCCGTAGCCGTTCATGCAGCCCTGCACCATCCGCGCGCCGGCGCGGAACGCGGCGAGGGAGTTCGCGACCGCGAGCCCGCAGTCGTTGTGGGCGTGGATGCCGAGCAAAACGGCGGAGCCGTTTTGCTCGGTCACACGGTCGCACGGTCTGACGGTCGCACGGTCCGATGTCCCGACGATCCGACCGTGTGACCGTGTGACCGTGCGACCATCCGGCCCCGCGAGGGCTTCTCGGACGGCGGAGACGGCCGAGAAGACCTCGTCGGGCAGCGTGCCGCCGTTGGTGTCGCAGAGGGCGAGGGCGGAGGCGCCGGCGTCGCGGGCGCGGCGGAGGACGGCGAGCGCGTAGGCGGGGTCGTCCTTGTAGCCGTCGAAGAAATGCTCGGCGTCGAAGACGACCTCGAGGCCGCGGTCGCGGAGGTACTCGACCGTCTCGGAGACCATGTCGAGGTTCTCGGCCTCGGACGTGCGGAGGACGTCGCGCACGTGGAGCTTCCAGCACTTGCCGTAGATGGCGGCGGCGGGCGTGCCGGCCCGGAGGAGCGCCTGGACGAGCGGGTCGTCCTTGCAGCGGCCGCCGACGCGGCGCGTAGCGCCGAAGGCGACGAGGCGGATCTGGGAGAAGCGCTCCCTCGCGGCGTCGCGGAAGAACTGCATGTCGCGCTCGTTGGAGCCGGCGAAGCCGCCCTCGAGGTAGGGGACGCCAAACTCGTCCATGAGGTGGGCGAAGCGGATCTTGCCCGCCTGGGAGAAGGTGACGCCGAGCGCCTGCGCACCGTCGCGCAGTGTGGAGTCGTAGATCACCGGACCGTCCGGCGGGACGGCGGCGACGGACGCCGTCTTCTTCTTGGCGCGTGGTTTCATGGCGCGGGATTCTAGCACACCCCGCCGCGCTCGGACAAGCGCCCGCGCCGCGGGATCAGCGCGGCGCGTGGTGGTGGCGGATGCGCGCGCGGACCTCCTCCGGCAGCGGGATGACGCGCCAGACGAGGACGACGAGCGGGGCGAGCAGGACGAGGACCTCGAGGAAGAAGGTCCGGTAGGCCGCGAGGGCTCGCGGACCGGGGACGTCCGTTGCGCCGCCCGCGGAGACGCGTCCCATGAGCAGCGCGGTGAGCGCGACGCCGACGAGCCCGGCCAGCACGCCCATCGCCGTGTAGAGCACGATTCCGGCGGAGATGCGCAGGCGCGGCTCCATGGCGGAGAGGTAGTAGTGCATGATCGCGGTCTCCACGACCGAGCGCGCGAACCCGAGCGCGAAGTAGCCGCCGCACCAGAGCGCGGCCATCGCGAGGCCCGCGCCGGCGACGGAGCCGTCCGGCAGCAGCGCCCAGAACGCGCAGATGCCCAGCAGCGCGAGGAATCCGCCGAGCATCTCCTTGCGCGGCCCCCAGCGCCGGCCCATCGGCCCCGTGAGCCAGGATCCGACGCCGCTCCCCACGATGAAGGGCATGGTGTAGAGCATCGCCTGCAGGTCCGTCGCGCCATAGCCGCGCTTGAGGATGATCACCGACGCGGGCTGCACGAGCATCAGCGCCAGGTTGAGGCAGCAGCACGCGGCGACGTGCCGCCGGAACGCGCGGTTCGCGGCCACCTCGCGCAGGTCCGCGCGCACGGGCTTGCGCGCGCCGTCGCGCAGGGCGTTGCTTTCGTGCGCACGCCCGAGGAACCACGAGGACCACGTCCCGAACGCGGACCCGACGCAGACGATCCCGACGAGCGCCGCCGTCTCCTCCGCCCTCGTCATCGCGGCCAGCACGCCGGCGAGCCCCGCCGCCATCCCGACGTAGAAGAGGGCGTTGAAGAGCCCGAGCGCGCGGCTGCGCCCCTCCGCCGTCGCCGCCTCGCCGTAGAGCGGACCCTGGAGCACGACGGCCGCCGCGCGGCACCCGTAGAACCCGAACGCGCCGACGAGCACCATCGCCGAGGCGAGCGGCGGCATCCCGCGCGCCCAGACGAGCGCCGCGGCGATCAGCAGCGCGAACCCGTTGCGCGCGACCCACGCGCCGGCGGAGCTCTTCGCCGCGCCCCAGCGCGCCGCGAGGAAGCGCCCGAGGGGGAGCAGCGCGAAGCCGACGTAGAGCATCGTCCCGATCGCGGCCGTGACCGCGTCCGGGCAGCCCAGCCGCACGGCCGCGAGAACCATGATCGTCTCGCCGACGCAGACGTAGGACACGCCGTTGACGAGACTGAAGAGCGCGATGCGCCGCAGCGAGGCCCGGCGCTCCTCCGCGGTGAGGGGACGGTCGAAGATCATGGGACGGTTCCGGAAACGGGTCGCGGATTCTACCACCGCGGCCGCCCGATTTCCAGTTCGGCGAAAACATGCTTCCCTTTTTTCGGCCATCCTGCTATAATCCCGCCCGCTTTTGCCTACGAACCCCATCGAACGCGTATTCCCATGTCCGCTTTCCGCAACATCTGGAAGATCCCCGAGCTCCGCGCCCGCATTCTCTTCACGCTGGGCCTGATCCTGCTCTGCCGCCTCATCGCCGTCGTCCCCACGCCCGGCCTCAACCCCGCCGGCGTCTCGGAGCTGGCGGACCTGCTGCGCAGCAACGCCGCCCAGGGCGGCGGCCTGCTCGGCATGGCCGACCTCTTCACCGGCGGCGCGCTCGCCAACTGCGCCGTCGGCACGCTCTCGATCTGGCCCTACATCAACGCCAGCATCATCATCCAGCTCATGACGGCGATCATCCCGTCGCTGGAGAAGATGGCCCGCGAGGGCGACGTCGGCCGCCAGAAGCTCACGCAGACGACCCGCTACCTCACGCTCGTGCTCTGCGCCGGCCAGTCCTTCGGCATCGCCAAGCTCCTCGAGCACTCCCAGACCACCTTCGGCCTCCAGAACCCCCTCGTCGCCTGGGGCGGCGTCGGCTTCGAGGTCCTCACGGTGATCGCGATGACGTCGGCCACGATGCTGGTGATGTGGCTCGGCGAGCAGATGACCGAGCGCGGCATCGGCAACGGCATGTCCGTCATCATCATGGTGAACATCTGCGCCCGCCTCCCCAACGCGCTCTGGCAGACCGCGCTCAAGTTCCGCCCCGTCGGCGGCATGCCGGCCCAGTACGGGATCATCGAGCTGGCCTTCCTCCTGCTCCTCGCGTTCTTCGTGTTCCTCGTGACGATCCTGCTCACGGACGGCGTCCGCAAGGTCCCGCTCCACACGGCCCGCGGCTCGGTCGGCGGGCGCGTCGTCGGCGGCCAGAGCACCTACCTGCCGCTGCGCGTGAACTACGGCGGCGTCATGCCGATCATCTTCGCCGGCCCCATCCTCGCCGTCGTCGGCTGGCTCTTCTTCCACATCGACGCGGAGAAGGTGCCGTGGCTCGGCTGGCTCCAGGAGTACGGGCGCCTCCTCAAGGAGGGCTACCAGCACCCGTCGGCCTCGTATCTGATCACCTACGCGCTGCTGATCGTCTTCTTCTCGTTCTTCTGGGTCGCCACCCAGTTCAACGCCGTCCGGATCGCGGACGACCTCAAGAGCTCCAACGGCTACATCCCCGGCATTCGCCCGGGCCTGCCGACGGCCGAGTTCCTCGACCTCACGATGACGCGCGTCACCTTCATCGGCTGCGTGGGCCTCGTCCTGATCGCCATCATCCCGTCGCTGCTGATGGCGGGCGACAAGTGGCCGCAGGCCATCGCCGGCTTCTTCGGCGGCACGTCGCTCCTGATCATCGTCGGCGTCGGGCTGGACACGATGCGCCAGATCGAGTCGTTCCTCGTCATGCGCTCCTACGACGGCTTCCTCAAGCACGGCCGCATCCGCGGCCGCAACGGATAGCCCCCGCACGTGAGCAGGAAGCCCCCGCACCGCCCCCCGCCCGTCCCCGCCGCCCCGCGCGGCCCCCGCACGAAGCGCCGCACCTTCGCCGACTTCCGCGACGCCGCCCCGCGCCTCGTCCGCGGCGTCCTCGCCCTCTCGCGCGGCGGCACCGGATTCGTCTCGCCCGAGGGCGGCGGCGCGGACGTCCTCGTCCCCGAGGGCTCCGTCGGCCCCGCCCTCCCCGGCGACCTCGTCGAGCTCGCGCTGCTGCCGCCCGAACGCGGCGCCTCGCGCCCGACCGGCCGCGTCGTCCGCGTCGTCGAGCGCGGCGCGCGCGACGTCGTCTGCACGCTCCGCCGCGCCGGACGCCACTGGACCGCCGTCCCGCTCGTCCCCTTCGGCGGCCGCACGTTCCACGTCGAGGACCCCGCCGCCGCGAGCGAGGGCGACCGCGTCGTCGTCCGCTTCTCGTCCTGGGACAACCCCCGCTTCGACCCCGACGCCGAGATCGTCGCCGTCGTCGGCCCCGCCGACAACCCCTCGCTCGACACGGTCGCCGTCGAGCGCGAATTCGGCCTGCCCGGCCCCTTTCCGCCCGAGGTCGACGCCGAGGCGCAGCGCGTCTCCGCGCTCCTCGCCGACCGCGGCCCGCGCGAGGACCTTCGCGGCGAGACGATCGTCACGATCGACCCCACCACGGCCAAGGACTTCGACGACGCGCTCTCGCTCTCCGTCGACGAGCGGGGCCGCCGCGTCCTCGGCGTCCATATCGCCGACGTCTCGCACTTCGTCCGCCCCGGCTCGGCGCTCGACGCCGAGGCGCGCGAGCGCGGCACGAGCGTCTACCTCGTGGACCGCGTGATCCCGATGCTCCCGGAGCAGCTCAGCAACGGCGTCTGCTCCCTCGTCGAGGGCGAGGACCGCCTCGCCTTCTCCGCGTTCCTGACCTTCGACGCCTCCGGCGCCATGGTCGGCCGCCGCTTCGCGAAATCCGTCATCCGCTCCTCCCGCCGCCTCACCTACGGCCAGGCCCTGGCGATCATCGAGGCCCCGGACGAGCCGGCGGACGCCGTCCGCCGCCTCGTCCGCGACCTCCACGCCCTCTCCCAGCAGCTCCGCCGCAACCGCTTCGCGCGCTTCTCGCTCGACATCTCGTCCCCCGAGCTCGAGGTGAGGCTCGGCCCCGACGGCCGGATGCTCTCCATCGGCCCGGCCGAGCACAACGTCGCGCACGAGCTCGTGGAGGAGGCGATGATCGCCGCGAACGAAGCCGTCGCGACGGAGCTCGCCTACCATCGCATTCCGCACCTCTGCCGCTTCCACGACGTGCCCGACCCCGAGAAGATGGACGCCCTCGAGGCCGGCCTGCGCGCCATCGGCATCCGCACCGGCGCCCTGCGCGACGCCGGCGCGATCGTGCGGCTCCTCAAGGCCGTCCGCGGCACCCCGCTCGAGTACTACGTCTCGATGATGGTCCTCAAGAGCATGAAGCGCGCCGAGTACAGCGCCGACGAGGAGGGCCACTTCGGCCTCGCCAAGCGCTACTACAGCCACTTCACCTCGCCCATCCGCCGCTACCCCGACCTCGTGCTGCACCGCCAGCTCGCCGCGCTGCTCGCCGGCGACCGCGCCGCGCAGCCGTCCGTCGACGACCTCCGCGCCATCGCGCGCTCGTCCACGAGCACCGAGTTCCGCGCCGACCAGGCCGAGCGCGCGCTCGTCGAGATCAAGAAGTACCGCTGGCTCGAGGAGCGCCTCGCCGCGGGCGACCCGCCGGAGCTGGACGGCGTCGTCGTGAAGTGCCTGCCCTTCGGCGCCTTCGTCGAGCTGCCCTCCCTGATGCTCGACGGCATGGCGCACGTCTCGACGATGTCCTCGCACTTCGTGCGCTTCGACCGCGACCGCGAGCGGCTCGTGGCGCCCGGCGAGTTCGACCTCGGCCCGGGCTCCCGCGTCCGCGCCCTCGTCACCGCCGTCCACTTCGACGAGCGCCGCATCGACTTCAAGATCACCGACTTCGACCCGGGTTCCCGAACCACGGAACGCACGGAAGACGCGGAAGGTAGGGACGCGTCCACGACGCGTCCGTCCAAGGGGATTTCCTCCAAGGACAGGCGCCACGAGGACCGCCGCGCCCGCCGCGGCAAGGGCGGACCGGCGTCCCAGCCGGCCGGCAGGCACCAGCCCCGCTCCGCGCGCGGCACGAATTCGGCTCCCCCTCTGGGGGAGCTGGCGCGCTCCGCGCGCCTGAGGGGGTCATCCCCGCCTCCGAAGAAACCCAAGGGTTCAAAGAAGCCGAAGCGCACGAAGTCCCCGAAGGGGACGAAGCGCTCCCGGTAGCGTCCGTTCCTTCCCTCATGGCTCAGCGCCTGCTTTGCCTTTCGGACCGGGTTCTGATAGACTCGCCGGCGTGAAGGACGAACGCCCCATCTGCCACGTCGTCGCCGGACCGAACGGCTTCCCCGCGAAATGACTCCTGACGCGCTTCTCCTCGTCGCCCTCTCGGCGCTCTCGCTCGGGTTCTACAACGTCGCCTGCAAGCACGCGGTGAGCGAGAACTCCGCCGTGGACGTGCTGCTCTGGTCGTCCGTGGCGGGGCTGGTCGCGTTCCTCGCGGCGGCCGCGGCGGACGGCGGGGCGGCCGGGCTCGCCGAGGCGATGCGCGCGACGCCGTCGGCGCGCTGGATGCTCGCGGGCAAGGTGGCGCTCGTCGGGTCGAGCTGGGCCGCGGGCTACCTCGCGATGCGGCGCCTGCCGATCTCGCTCGCCGCCCCGGTCCGCGCCACGGCGCCGCTCTGGACGCTCCTCGGCGCGATCGCGCTCTACGGCGAGACGCCGGGACCCGTCCGCGCGCTCGGGATGCTGCTCATGGTGGCGGGCTACGTCCTGCTGGCCGCGCTCGGCTCGCGCGAGGGCTTCTCCTGGCGCGGCCGCGAGATGGCGCTCGTCGCGCTCGGGACGCTGCTCGGCGCCGCGTCCGCGCTCTACGACAAGTTCCTGCTCGCCCACGCCGGACTGCCGCCGCGGACGGTCCAGCTCCACTTCAGCGCGGGCCTCGTTCTGCTCTTCGGCGCCGTCTGGCTCGCGCGGCGCGCGGCCTGGCCGGCGACGGAGCGCTCGCCCTTCCGGTGGCGCTGGTCGATCCCGCTCGTCGGCGCGCTGCTGATCCTCTCCGACGCGCTCTACTTCCGCGCCGTCGCGATCCCGGGCGCGGACATCTCGCTCGTCTCCGTCTTCCGCCGGACGAGCTCCGTCGTCTCGTTCCTCGTCGGCGGCCTCCTCTTCCGCGACCTGGCGCTCCGCCAGAAGTCGCTCGCCCTCCTCCTCGTCCTCGTCGGCGCCGTCCTTGCCGCGCTATGACGGCCGCGCGGCGAGCGCCTTGAAGGAGAGGCCGAACTTCGCGAGATACTTCGCGAGGCGGTCGGTGTCGTTGGACGTCTTCTTCGCCTTCCGCGAGACGGCGAAGAGCCGCTTGCCCGCCTCCGCCGCCGTCCGGCTCTCCCGGCACGCCGCCGCGACCTCCCGCAGCTGCGCCAGCTCGAACCGGTCGAACCGCTCCGCATAGTCCCCGCCGAGGATGTCCGCGAGCGGGTCGTTTTGCCCGTCTCTCGTCTCATGTCCCTTGTCCGCCGGACATGGGACGCGAGACGCGAGACGCGACGGGCGGGAATCGCGCAGAGCTGCGCCCCGCTCCGGCGGGGCGAGCTCTCCGAGCGAGCCGCCATTCAGCATTCTGCATTCAGCATTCAGCATTTCCCTCTTGATTTCCGCTTCGACGTCCGCTTTCGTGACGCGCCCTCCGTCGGCGAGCGTGGCGAGGCGCGTCACGCACGCGTTGAACTCGCGGAAGTTCCCGCGCCACGGCGTGGCGGGGTCGAGCGCCCACGCGAGGAACCGCGCCCGCGCCTCCCGGTTGAACGAGAGTCGCTTGCCGGTGCGCGCGTGCCACTTCTCCAGCTCGTAGTCGAGGTTCGGCTCGATGTCCTCGCGCCGTTCGGCGAGTCCCGGCAGGCGGAAGCTCCACAGGTCGATTCGCGAGAGCAGGTCCTCGCGGAAGCGCCCGGCCGCGACGTCGGCGCGCAGGTCGCGGTTCGTGCCGCAGATGAGCTGGAAGTCGCTCTCCGTCTCCTTGTCCGAGCCGAGCGGGAGGAAGCGCCTCTCCTCGATCGCGCGCAGGAGCATCGCCTGCTCGTCCGCGCCGAGCTCGCCGATCTCGTCGAGGAAGAGCAGCCCGCCGTCCGCGGCCTTCAGGAGCCCCGGCCGGTCCGCAGCCGCGCCCGTGTAGGCGCCCTTGCGATGGCCGAAGAGCGCGCTCGTCGCCTGGTCGCCGCGCAGCGTGGCGCAGTTCACGTCGACGAACGCGCCCTTGAGCTGGCCCTTGGCCTTCTTGAGATCGTAGACGCGCCGCGCGAGCTGCGACTTGCCCGCGCCGGTCGGCCCGGTGAGCAGGATCGGGTCGCGCGAGCGCACGGCGACGCGCTCCACGGTCTCGATGAGCGCGTTGAACGCGGCGTTGCGCGTCTCGATGCCGCCCTTGAGCGACGCGACGTCGTCGCGCTTCTCCGTCGCGAACCGCCGCGCGAGCGCGTCGTAGCGCGACAGCTCCAGGTCGATCACGCGGTAGGTTCCGCGCGGGCCGCAGCTGCGCTGCGACTTCTTCCCGCCGGGGGCGGTCTGCACGAGCCGTCCCGGCAGGTGGTGCGACTCGTTGAGGAGGAAGAGGCAGATCTGCGCGACGTGCGAGCCGGTCGTGATGTGGACGTACCAGTCGCGCTCCTCGCGGTCGAACCGCCGCGAGAGCGCGTAGTCGTAGAGCTTGCCGTAGACCTCGCCGAAGTCCCACGGGTCGTCGAACTCGATGATCTCGGGGATGACCTGCGTGTCCGGCGAGGCCGTCTTGATGTCTCGGATCACGCTGTCCGCCAGCCCCTGGAACTGCGACTGGTAGAGCAGGTGGAACTCGTCGAAGTGCAGGTCCTCCTGCATCGCGAGCGCCACGTTCGGCCGCCAGGCGTTCCAGCGGTCCTTGCCCCGTGGCCCGTGCGCGTCGAGCGTCGAGCCGAGCAATGAGATGATCGAAGTTTTCATGGAGGAGAGGAGGCGGGCTGCGTCGGCCGCGATGCGGCCTCGCGCCCGCCCCGATGGTTGAACGACGCCGATTCTACACGAATCCGTTCTAGAAATCTATCAAAATTTCTAGAATAGGTTGTGGCGGGGTCCGCACCCCTCCACGCGCCAACGAATTCTTCGGGGACGACATCGGTGTCGCCAGTGCATCGACCGCCCCATTGCCGAAGATGTTTCCGAGGCGTTTGCCTCGTTGCCTCCCCCCGATTGCCGCCCAATGCCGCAACCGGAAGAAATCGTCGTAAGTCCTTGAAAAATACATTCTCCGACCGTAGTTGAAACTTCGATTCCACCGTGCGTGATTTTGCGTTTCCGGCCGCCGAAAGGAAGGGATGCGCGGCAGGGCGTGCGCCGCGGCGCACGCCTCTGCCGCAGCGGATCGACCGAAGTCTGGCACGCGGGTTGCTTTCGTGTGTGCCGTCCCGGATGCGGCGCGGTGGCCACGCGGACCGGGACCCCCGGGCGGCGGGCACGCCCGCCGCCCGGGGAGGCCCCGCGAGGGGAACGGCCGCCGAACGCTCTTTGACAACGGAAGGCGCAGACGAGGTGACTTGGTCCGGTTTCAACGCTCCCTGATCGCCCGCGGGCCCGCGAAGCCCGCAACCGGCGCAGGGCCGTTCCGCGCGGCTACGAGGCTTCCTGTTCGTAGCCCTTGTCTTGTGGCAGGGAAGTACGCCGCCCCGTTCGGCTTCTGCGCCGGGCACCCGGTCCGCCCCATTCCTTGTTTGCGTCTTCCTTTCTTTTCAGCTCGCTTCGTTCCGCGATCACAAGTGAGACGAGGTGGCGAACGTCCCCCGCCATAACGAGCGGGTGGTGCCGTTCGCGGAACGAAGCGGGCTATTCCTTCTCTCCGAGGTGACTCGGACCGGTTTCAACTTCAAAGCATCGGATTGTTAATCCGTCTCGGCTGCCGATCCACCCTCCATTCCTCGGAGTTCCCTCTCAACTTTTCATCCATTCCTCCCTATCGAGGTGCTTCCATGAAAGAACTCAAAGACACGATTGCCTCCGCCGTCGCGGCGGCGTCCGCCGACACGGTCAATGCCGAAGGCGCGCCCGCGTGGACGATGCGCGACGCGGACCGCCTGGTCCAGCTCGCCATGACGGGCACGATGGGCAACGCCTTCTATGCCTCCGTGCAGGAGGTGACGGCGGACGCGGTCCGCCTCCTGGAGCGCGCGGAGCCCCGCGCGCTTGCGGACGCCATCGTCCGCGGGCGCAACGAAGGCTTCGTCCGCGCGTTCCCGCTTCTTGGCCTCGTCTACCTCTCCCTCAAGGACCCCGCCCTCTTCCGCGAGACGTTCCCGAAGGTCGTCCTCACGGGCGGCGACCTGGGCGACTTCGTCGACCTGGCGCGCAAGGTGCGCGGCCTGGGCCGCGGCGTCAAGGCCGCGATGTCCGCGTGGCTCGCCGGGAAGACAACGCCCTACTACGCGCAGAAGTACCGCGCGCAGCTGGCGGACGCCGTCCGCCTCTGCCGCTTCCGCGGCGAGGATCCGGTCTTCGCGTGGATCCTCGCCTCCCGCGACGGCGCGAAGGGCGTCACGCCCGAGCGCGTCGCCGCCGCCGAGGCGGCGCACCCCGCGCTGGCGGCGCGCCGCGACTTCATCCGCGCCGTCGAGTCCGGCGACGAGGAGGCCGCGCTGCGCCTCCTGCGCTCCGAGGCGCTGGACCTGGACAGCCTCTCCAACTGGAACGACCGCTTCACGCCCGCGATGTGGCGCGCCGCCGCGCGCCGCATGCCCGCGATGCGCTTCCTCAAGTCCCTCGGCAAGCTCCTTCGCGAGAACGCCTTGGAGGAGGAGACGTTCCGCGAGAAGATTTCCGTGGAGCGGCTCCGCGCCGCCAAGGTCTTCCCCTTCCGCCTCTACGCCGCCTGGGCGGCGCTGGAGTCCCCCGCCGCCTGGGCGCCGATGCCGAGAAGGCCGGAACTCCCGCTGGAGCCCCGACCGGCCGCCGAGGACTTTTCGGTTCGGCCCTTCGAATCCCTTTCGGCGGACGGCTCGATGGGGCAGGCGGAGGCGTCGGCGCTTCTCAAGCGCCGCAAGGCGTGGCGGGAGGAGTGCGATCGGCTTCTGGCGGAGCACGCCAGGCAATGCATCTTGGCAAAAGCCCGTCGCGACGCCATCGAATCGACGGCCGCGGCAGCCCGCGACCATCTCGCGGCGACGCTGGACGCCTACGCGCGGGCCTTCGACTGGGGCGCGTTCAACCGCGGCTCCTGGGTGGTAGCGCCGGACGTCTCCGGCTCCATGTCCTCCCCGATTGGAGGTTCCGCACATCTCCGGTTCACGGAAGTCTCCGGCATGTTCACCGGGTTCTTCTCCGCCGGGCTGGAGAAGGTCACGGTCATTCCGTTCGACACGCAGGCGCGGTCCTACGGCCTGGGCCGCGAGGCCTCCGTGCTGGACCACGTCCGCGCCATCGGCAAGATGACGGGCGGCGGGACCTACCTGGAGGCGCCGATTCTGGAGATGCTCCGCAAGGGCATCGACGTAGACAACGCGCTCTTCATCACGGACTCCGAGGAATGGGGCAAGGGCTGGCTGGGCCTGTGGAAGCAGTATCGCCGCCGCAACCCCGCCGCCAAGGCGTTTCTCCTGCGCCTGGACGCCTACCGCACCCAGCCCTTCCCTCCCGACGAGGCCGAGTCCCTCGGCATCCACCAGATCTTCGGCTGGTCCGACGCCGTGGTGGACTACATACGGTTGGCGCTGGAATGAGCGGGCGCGGCGCGAATCACCACAAATCACCACAGTTCATGGAATGAAGCGACAATGACCTACGAACAAATCAACGATTTTGATTCCGACTTTTGGACGCCCCTTATGCACGCCGTCGAGGACGGCGACAAGGAGCGGTTCGAGTCGTTGATCGCCGCCGGCGCCGATGTCAATCTGGGAAACATGGAAGCGGAACAGTATCCAATCACGATTGCCGCCGACAGCGGCCGTGAATACATGTTTTTCCGACTTGTCGAACTCGGTGCCAAGTTGGAGGTCGAAGAGTACTGCTGCCCGGTTTGCGATATGTGGTACGGCTTCAATCAGGCGGACTTGTTTGACGGTGCGATGTTTTCAGGCAGCACCCGCATTGCCAAGTATCTCCGTTCTTGCGGTGTTCGTCCATGGTCGAAGACGCGATCGCTGGGAGGCGGCGGATGGACGATTCGGCAATTGGCGGAATGGAGACATTCGGAAAAGTTTCTCGCTTCCGTCTTCACGCAACTCGAACTTTCGTCTCGGCAAGAAGAGGCGGATATTTCGTCCTCATGAGCCCCCCTTGTAGATTCGTCTTTTCTCTGGTAGTCTGACGGATACCCAACCGTTCAACATTCGACTTTCAACGATGACTTCTTCCACTTCCACTTCCGAGCCCCCGCGTGGCGGGGTGGGCCACCCCGCCACGGCGGGGGCTCCGATTCGTCTCGACGGCTCGTTCGGCGAGGGCGGCGGACAGATTCTGCGAACGTCGCTGGCGCTGTCGGCGCTCACGGGAAAGCCGTTTCGTCTCGAAAAGATCCGTGCGGGACGCGAGAAGCCGGGCCTCAAGCGCCAGCACCTCACGGCGGTGAAGGCGGCCGCGGCGGTCTGCGGCGCGCGCGTCGAGGGCGCCGAGCTCGGCTCGATGGCGCTCGCGTTCGACCCCGGCGCGATCCGCGGCGGGTCGTTCCGGTTCGACGTCGGGTCGGCCGGAAGCGCGATCCTCGTCGCGCAGACGGTCCTGCCCGTGCTCCTGCGGGCGCCGGAGCCCTCCGAGGTCGAGATCACGGGCGGGACGCATGTCTCCTGGGCCCCGTGCTGGGAGTTCTTCGCGGAGAGCTACCTGCCGCAGGTGCGCGCGATGGGCGCGCGGGTCGAGGCGCAGATCGAATCGATCGGCTTCCACCCGGCGGGCGGCGGACGCATCCGCCTGCGCGTCGAGCCCGTGCGCGCGGAGGATGTCCGGCCGTTCGCGCTCGCGGATCCTGGAGTTCTTCGCCGGGCGCGCGTCACCGCCGTCGTGAGCGGCATCCCGCTCGGCATCGCGGAGAGCGAGGCGGACATCCTGCAGGAGAAGTTTCCCGAGCTTTCGCTCGAGCGCGACGTGCGCGAGGTCGATTCGCCCGGGCCGGGCAACGCCGTCTGGATGACGCTCGAATACGAGCGCGTCACGGCCGTCTTCTCGGAGGTCGGCTCCTACGACCTTTCGCGCAAGGTCGTCGCGCACCGCGTGATGAACGCCGCGCGCAAGTACCTCAAGATCGGCGCGCCCGTGGGGCCGCACCTCGCGGACCAGCTCGTCGTCCCGATTGTCGCCCTGCCCGGCGAAGGTTCCTTCGTGAAGGGCAAGGACACGCTGCACGAGACGACCAACTGGGAGGTCGTCCGCGTGTTCCTCCCGGACGCGCGGATCGAGCGCACCGAGACGCCCGGCGACCCGAAGATCGAACTGACCGTTCGCGGTCGGGCCTGATTCTCATCGTTCCCGAGCGAAGAGAGCGTCCGACCGTCGGCGAAGGCCGCGCCGACGTTGCAAAGCCGCAGGGGTTCTGGTATGCTCCCTGTTGTCGCGACGCGATGGGAAGGCCCGTGGCGCCGCCATCCCGCCGGAAGCAAACGCCGCGGGAGGGAATTTCCGCCATGACCGTCGAAGAAATCGTCCAGACGCCCCAGTTCCGCTCGGTGGTCGAAGACTACCGGGACACCTGCCTCTGGTTCGCGAACGATCCGGAGCATCCCGTCGGCGCGCTGCAATTGGAACAGGTTCTCACGGAAATCGAGAAGAACGGCGACATGGCCGCGTTCAGGCGCGTCGGGGAGATTCGGAAATGGCTGCCACGGAATTTCAAGCCGAAATACTCAAGCGGATCGCCCGTTCGCGGATAGACGGCGGCGCGACCTACGTCGCCGGCGGACTCGCGCTGAACCACCTGCTCGACGCGCCCCGCGTGTCGCACGACATCGACGTGTTCAACGACACGGAGGAGGCCGTCGCCGCCGCGTTCGAGCGCGACACGGCGACCCTCCGCGCCGCGGGGTACGACGTGCGCACGAAGCGCGAGCGGACGTTCTTCCGCGAGGCGACCGTCTCCCGCGGCGAAAGCACGACGGACGTCCAGTGGGCCCGCGACAGCGCCTATCGGTTCTTCCCGCTCGTCGAGGATCCGCTCCTCGGCCTCGCCCTCCATCCGTTCGACCTTGCGACGAACAAGCTGCTGGCGCTCGCGGGACGCGAGGAGCCGCGCGACCTGATCGACATCGAGACCTGCCACGACCGCCTCCAGCCGTTCGGTCTTCTGGTCTGGGCGGCCTGCGGAAAGGATCCCGGGTTCAACCCGTCGTTCCTGCTGGAATTCGTCGCACGGGTCCGGTATGTGCAGGCGGAGTTCGACCGCCTCGTGAAATCGCCGGAACGCATCGATGCAGGAGCGGTCATGCGCAAGTGGCACGAGATGCTCGCCGCCGCTCGCGAGACGCTCACAATCCTGCCCGCCGAGAAGGCGGGAACCTGCGTCGTCGGTCCGGACGGGAACCTCTTCCGCGGCTCCGACGACGAGCTCCGCACCGCCCTCGACGCCGGCGCGATCACCTTCCACGAAGGCAAGATCGGCGGCGCCTGGCCGCGGATCGTGGAACGGTAGCCGGTTCGCGGCGCGCCATGAGAATCCTCACCTACAACATCCGCGCGGGGCGCGGGATGGACCTCTCCCCGGCGCTCGAGCGCCAGGCCGCGGCGATCCGCGCGCTTGCGCCGGACGTCGCCGCCCTCCAGGAGGTCGACCGCGCGACGCGCCGCTCCGGCGGCGTCGACCAGGCCGCCGCCCTCGCCGGCGCGACGGGCCTCCACTCCGCCTTCGCGCGGTCCATCGACTTCGAGGGCGGGCAGTACGGCATCGCCCTCCTGTCGCGCGAGCGCCCCGGTTCCGTGCGCGTCGTTCCGCTCCCGTCGCCGCACGACGAGGACCGCGCGCTCCTCGTCGCCGACTTCGGCTCCTTCGTCTTCGCCGTGACGCACCTGTCGCTCCACGAGGGCGACCGCGCAGAGTCCGTCGACCGCATCCTCGCCGAACTCCTCCCGTCGCCGAAGCCCGTCTTTCTCGCCGGCGACTGGAACGCGCTCCCGGACGACGCCACGCTCCGCCGGATCGGGCGCGGCTTCGCCGTGCTCACCGACCCCTCCGTCCCGACGTTCCCCGCCGCCGCGCCCGACCGCTGCATCGACTACGTCGCCGTCGACCGCGCCCACGCGGACGCCTTCCGCGGCGCCGTCGCCCGCGTCGTCGACGAACCCTCCGCCTCCGACCACCGCCCCGTGCTCCTGGATATCCCCGACGTCGCACCAAACAACTAGAAATCTCGCGAGATTTCTAGATTTCTGTCGTCAAAAGAGGATTCGTTTCACCGGTAGGGACGCGCCCACGGCGCGTCCGCCTTTTCGCAGGAGACACGCAGGCGGTCGCGGCGGCGGCCGCCGCCGCGACCGCCTGCGGATTGACCGAAGCTTGGCACGGTGGTTGCTTTATGGGAGTCGTCCCGATCCAACCACGCATGCCGGCGGAGTCGGGACGACGCCGCGAAGTGGCGGCGGCACGATCTCCGCCAGGCATGCCCCCCGAAAATGCACTGGACCAAGCAACTGGACGAAACCTCCCTCCCCATCCGCTCGTGGTGCGCCGACGTCGAGCCGGGCGCGCTCGTGCAGGCGGAGAACCTCTCGCGCCATCCGGCGCTCTTCTCGCACGTGGCGCTGATGCCCGACTGCCACCAGGGCTACGGGATGCCGATCGGCGGCGTCGTGGCCGCGGACGCGGCGGTGATCCCGGCCGCGGTGGGCGTCGACATCGGCTGCGGGATGCGCGCGGTGGAGACGGACCTCCCGGCGGAGCGCTTCGCGGACATCCGCGTGCGGCGCGCGCTGCAGGAGAAGCTCAAGGAGCGGATCCCCGTGGGCGAGGGCGTCTCGCACAGGGAGCAGCAGAAGTGGGAGGGCTTCGAGGAGTACCTCGGCAACAACGGCCAGGTCCGCGACTGGTGCTGCGCCCTCGACCGCAAGAACCTCGGCACGCTCGGCGGCGGCAACCACTTCGTGGAGCTGCAGAGGTCGACGCCCGTCGACGGTTCCGCCGGCGAGCCCGAGGGCGGCGCGAAGGTGTGGCTGATGATCCACTCCGGCTCGCGCAACCTCGGCAAACGCATCGAGGAGCACTACCACCGGATCGCCGCGAAGCACTGCGGGCACTACCGCGTGCGTCTGCCCGATCCCGACCTGGCGTTCCTCCCGATCGAGGAGCCGGACGGCCACGACTACTTCCGCGACATGCTCCTGGCGCTGCGCTACGCCGAGGAGAACCGCCGCCGGATGATGGCCGCGTTCAAGGAGACCGTGGCGGAGTTCGCCCCCGAGGCGACGTTCCTCCGCGAGCTCGACGTCCACCACAACTACGCCGCGTTCGAGGAGCACTTCGGCAGGAAGGTCTGCGTCCACCGTAAGGGCGCGACGAGCGCCAAGAAGGACGAGCTCGGGATCATCCCCGGCTCGATGGGTGCGGCGAGCTACATCGTGCGCGGGCTCGGCAACCCGAACTCGTTCGAGAGCTGCTCGCACGGCGCGGGCCGGAAGATGAGCCGCATCGCGGCCTGCACGACCCTCACGCCCGAACAGTGCGACGCCGCGCTCGACGGCATCGTCTACGAGCGGTGGCATCCCTACAGGAAGTTCGGCAAGGCCAAGGGCCGCCTCGACCTCTCCGAGGCCCCCCAGGCCTACAAGGACATCGAGGACGTCATCCGCTCCGAGCGCGACCTCGTCGAACCCCTCGTCCGCCTCGTGCCGATGAGCTCGCTGAAGGGCTGACCCGCGCTCCCCGCGCGGCGCACCCGCGCCGCGCGGGGAGCGCGATCAAGCCGAAAAGAGAAATGAAGGGAGAACCATGAACGCCATTCCCGAGAAAACTCTCCATCCGGAGATCGACTGGAACACGGTCAACGCCGACGGCAAGCACCATTTGCGGCTGGGGCTCGAACACGAGAAGGCCGGCGACCGCGAAACGGCGGAGGCCTGCTATCTCCGGGCGGCGTCATGTGCGAATGCCGTCGCCATCTACCGTCTCGGGCTGCTGGAACTCCGTAAGGGAACCGCGTTCGCCGGCCGGGCGGCGCGCTGCTTCACGCGCGCCACGATCCTGTGCTACCCGCCCGCGGCAGAGGAACTCTGGACGCTTCACCTCGAAAACTGCCTGCCGCCCGACGCGGCGGGCTGGTTCGCGGACGGCGTCCGCTTCCACGCGGAGTGCGGCCACGCCTGGGCGCAGCGCTTCGCGGCCTTGTGCCTGGGCGAAGGCGTCGGCGTGCCGCGCGACGACGCGGCCGCCGTCGAATGGCTTCGAAAGGCGGCCCGAGCCGGGGACCCGCAGGCCTGGCGGATCGCGCTCGACTGGATGGACGGCGGTCGACTTCCAGCGGCGACGCAGGAGGAGCGAGCGGAAGCCTGCCGCCTGGCGGCGGACCGGTTCCGGGCTCTGATGCGCCGGACGGCCTCACCCCGTTTCCGAACCGAAATCGCATGGGCGACGGATGTCATGGGCCAGGTCTGGGCCAAGCGGGCTTTCGCATTCTGGAGGCGGAATCCGACGCCACGCGACATCCTCTGGGCGCACGCCGTCCACCTTTACCGCCGGGCGGCGGATCTGGGCGACATCCCGGCCTTGCGCCGCCTTGCGCGCTATTCGTTCCGCGGCTACGGCATCGAGAAGAACTACTGGGACGGATACCGTTGTGTGGACGCCATCGCCAAGAAGTCGGGCCCGTCCGCCTACCGGGCATTCGGCGACTGGTTCTGGCTTGCGACGGAGAAGGAGCAGTCGCGTTCCGCCGCGTGCGAACTCTACCGCCGCGGCGCCGCCGCAGGGGATGCGGTGTCCCGCCTCCGGTTCGCCGACTGCTACGAATACGGCGTTTCCGTCAAGACGGATCCCGTCGCCGCCGAGATGCTCCGCGAAAAGGCTCTGCGCGAAGGTGCCCCCGCAGCCATTCTTCCCGAACTGCGTCTCTACACCTCTCGTCGGCTCGCCCGGACATGGCGCACGCGAATCGATCTGCCGAAGGCGATCCGCATGGCGGAAGCGCTCGCGCTCCGTTCGCCCGAAGCCGCCCGTCGCGTTAAGGCTTGGAAACAGCTTGCGCCGGATTACCGTTCGTCGCCGAGCATTGCGCCGCCCGGCGCGGAATGCTAGACTCGGCACTATGACCGACTACTTCTTCCAGACGCTCCATTCCGACGGCGGCGCGCGCGTGATCTTCCGCGGCGTCGTCGGCAGCCGCGCCTACGGGACGGATCGGCCGGGGAGCGACGAGGACGTGCGCGGCGTTTTTCTCGTGCCGCCCCTCGAATACGCGCTCCTCGCGGCGCCGCCGGAGCAGGTGGCGGACGAGCGCAACGACCGCGTCTACTACTCGCTGCGGCGCTTCGCGGAACTGGCCGCCGCCTCGAACCCGAACGCGCTGGAGCTCTTCTGGCTCCCGCCGGACTGTGTCCGGCTCGACACGCCCCGCTTCGCCTGCCTCCGAGAGAATCGCGCCCTCTTCCTCTCCCGCCGCGCGGTGGACACGCACATCGGCTACGCGCTCGCCCAGATCAAGAAGGCGCGCGGCTGCAACAAGCGCGTCTGGAACCCTCAGCCGGAGGAGCCGCCGCGACCGGAGGCGTTCTGCCGCGTCGTCCTCGGCGCGGAGGGCGGCGAGCCGCGGTCTCCGTCCGAGGCCGGGATCGATCTCGCGACCTGCCGCATCACGCGCATCGACGGCGTGGAGGGCGCCTTCGCGCTCCATTCCGGCGGAGACCCCGCCACGGGTGGCCCGCTCCGCGGCGGCAAGCCGTTCTGCGAACCCGGACTGCGGCAGGACGCCCCTTCTCGCATCGGGATGCTGCTCTTCAACGAGACCGCCTTCGCGCAGGCCAAGCGCGCCTACCGCCAATACTGGGAGTGGCGGCGGATGCGCAACGACGCGCGCTGGGTCTCGCAGGAATCGGGGCAGCTCGACTACGATGCAAAAAACATGATGCATCTCGTGAGACTGCTGCTCTCCGGGCGGAACCTTGTGCGGAACGGCGAGCCGATTGTCCGGTTTGAGGGCGAAGAGCGCGAACGGCTTCTCTCCATCCGCGACGGGGCGTGGTCGTTCGACGACATCATGGCGCTCGCCGATTCGCTCCAGGCCGACATCCGCGCCGGCCTCGACGCCTGTCCGCTCCCGCCGGAACCAGACTTTGCCTCCATCGACAACCTTCTCCGGGAACTTCAGCCCCCGCCTTCGCGTAGCGTTAGCGGAGGGATCGGAACCATCGGAGTTCGATCGCCCCAAAAGGAAAACTCCGATTTGTCCAATGGCTCCGCCAACGCTTCGCCGAACATCCTTGCCGAGCTCCGTGCGCAGGAGGAGAAACGCGGCGTCCGAATTCTCTACGCCGCCGAGAGCGGGAGCCGGGCGTGGGGCTTTGCGTCGCCGGACAGCGACTGGGACGTCCGCGCGATCTACGTCCATCCACGCGACTGGTATCTGCGGATCGCGGAGAAGCCGTCGGACACGTTCGAGGCGATGCGTCCCGGCGACATCGACCTCTCCGCGTGGGAGCTGCGCAAGGCGCTCCGGCTCTTCGCCAAGTCGAACGTCCCGCTTCTCGAATGGCTCGGCAGCCCCATCGTCTACCTCGACCGCGACAACTTCGGCGACCGCCTCCGCGCGCTCGTCCCGCGGTTCTTCGACCCGCGCGGCGCCGCGTGGCACCACCTCGCGATGCAGCGCTCCGCGCTCGCCGACCTCGCTCCCGACGGCACGATCCGCATCAAGAAGCTCTGCTACGCGCTCCGCTCCGCGCTCTCCGTCCGCTGGATCGTCGCCCGCACCTCGATGCCGCCCGTGCCGTTTCCGGAACTCTTCGCCGCAAGCGACCTCGACCCCGCCGTGCGCGCGTCCATCGATGACATCATCGCCGCCAAGTGCGCCGCCTCCGAACGCGACCGCACCACGCTTCCGTCCATTCTCTCCGCCCTCTTCGCGGAGAACGAGGCGATTGTTCCCGTAGCCGCATCCCTCAAAAAGGGCAATTCCAATGTCGAGGTTTTAGACGAGTTGCTTCAACTGATCTTGTCACGATATGATCAGATTGGCAAGATTGATTAGGCTTTCTAGGAGTCTTGGGCAAGGGAGTCTCTCGTGAGTCCGTACGAGTTCAGATGCTATCTTCAGGTTGAAGCCGAGGCAGGGCCGTTGCTGATTCTTTTCATCGGCATTCCCGCGAGCGGAAAGTCGACGTTCTACCACCGCGTTCTTGAGGACCGGAACCTGGACTGCGTCTCGCTGGACGTTCTGGGGACGCGGGCGCGGGAACGTGCTGCGTTCGAAGCCGCGCTGGCGGCGCGGCGGTCGATCGTGATCGATAACACGAACGTGACGAAAACGCTTCGCGTCCGCTACATTGCCCCCGCGAAAGCGGCCGGCTATCGGGTTGTCGGGCTCTTCTTCCAGTCCGTCGTCGCCGACTGCCTCGCGCGCAACGAGCAGCGCGAGGGGAAGGCGAAGGTGAAGCGCCTCGCCGTACTCGGGATGTCCGCTCAGCTCGAATTGCCGTCGAAGGACGAGGGCTTCGACAATCTCTTCTTCGTTCGGATCACGGACGGCCTATTTGAAATCGAACCTTGGAAGGAATCCTGATATGGCTCCGAAACAAACATTGGGAGACTACCTCAAGCGGCAGGAGGCGTGTTGGGACGCGCGCCTGCCGTCTCGCCTGCCCTACGTCGTGCGGCTGGACGGCCGCGGCTTCCACCGGTGGGTGAAGCAGACGGGCTGCGAGAAGCCGTTCGACCACCGGCTCGGCAATCTCATGGCCCGGACGCTCCGGTTCACCTGCGAGCAGATGGGCGTGGCGGCGTTCGGGTACACGCAGTCGGACGAGATGTCGATCCTCGTCCGCGAGGACCTGAAGGACCAGGAGCATGAACCGTGGTTCGACGGCCGCGTGGAAAAGATCTGTTCGCTCACGGCGGCCTTCGCCACCTACGCCTTCAACGCGGAGAACCCCTTCGAGAAGAAGGTGCCGGCGTTCTTCGACGCCCGGGTGTTCGTCCTGCCGCCCGAGTCGCTCGCCGCCTACTTCATCTGGCGCCAGAACGACGCCACGAAGAACAGCCTCTCCATGCTCGCGCAGAGCCTCTACAAGCAGAAGGAGCTGCAGGGAAAGCGCCGCGCCGACCTGCACGAACTGTGCTTCCGGAAGGGCGCCAACTGGAACGACCTGCCGATACCGGACAAGCGCGGCCGCGCGGTCTATCGCGTGGAGGTCGAGAAGCCGGGACGCGATGGCGCCGCCGTCCTGAGGCACGTCTTCCGCGTCGACGAGTCAATCCCCGTCTTCGCCGAGGACGCAGACTGGCTCGGCACGCGCCTGCGCGGATCGTGAGGCACGCACGGGTGGGGGCGCGCGGAGAGCCGCCGCTAATGGTTGCCAGACCTCGGCCCCCAGACGCTGCTGGACGATGTCTGCGAGAAAGCGTCGCGCTTGACGCCGCGGCGGAGGTTTTGGTACTCTGACTTCGCGGACCCGCCGTGGTCCGGCCACCTTCCATCTTCAACCTCTCACCTCTCACCTCTCGCCTCCAGGCCATGAACACCGCACTCACGCTCGGCTCCTTCGTCTTCTTCACCGCCCTCGTGGCCGCCATCACGTGGTGGAAGAGCCGCGGCGGCGACTCCGGCTCGAACGACGGCTTCTTCCTCGCCGGACGCTCGCTCACGTTCCCGTTCATCGCGGCCTCGCTGCTGCTCACGAACCTCTCGACCGAGCAGCTCGTCGGCCTCAACGGCCAGGGCTACACGACCGGCCTCGCGGTGATGATGTGGGAGGTCGTCGGCGTCATCGCGATCGTGATGATGGCGCTCTTCTTCCTGCCGAAGTTCCTCCGCAGCGGCATCACGACGGTCCCCGAGCTGCTGGACATCCGCTTCGGCTCGCGCGCCCAGCTCGTCTGCAACGTGATCTTCCTGCTCGCCTACATGTTCATCCTGCTGCCGATGATCCTCTACACCGGTGCGAAGGGCATGATGGGCATCCTCGACCTGCACGCCGCGACGGGGATCCGGAGCGACACGACGCTGCTCTGGATCATGGTCTGGGTCATCGGGTGCATCGGCTCGGTCTACGCGATCTTCGGCGGCCTGCGTTCGATCGTCGTCTCGGACCTCCTCAACGGCATCGGCCTGCTGCTCGGCGGCTTCCTGATCACGTTCTTCGGCCTCTGGGCGTGCGGCGCGATCGACCTCTCGGGCGAGGCCGCCGCGCAGGGCGGCTCGATCGTCCGCGGCCTGCGGAACCTCGCCGCCGACATCCCGGAGCACGTGAACTCCATCGGCGCCGAGGACAGCCAGGCGCCCTTCCTCGAGATCTTCACGGGCGTGCTCCTGCTCAACGTCTTCTACTGGTGCACCAACCAGCAGATCATCCAGCGCACGCTCGCGGCCTCGTCGCTCAAGGAGGGGCAGAAGGGCGTGCTGATGTGCGGCCTCCTCAAGCTCATCGGGCCGCTCTACCTGGTGCTGCCCGGCATCATGGCCTTCTTCCTCTTCAAGCACGGCGCGATCGCGCCCTCGTCGCCCGCGGTGGTGGACGAGGCGACGGGCCTCCTGCGCGAGGCCAACGCCTACGGCGAGCTCGTCCGCACGGTGCTGCCCCCGTGGCTCGCGGGCTTCTTCGCGGCCGTGATGGCGGGCGCGGTGCTCTCGAGCTTCAACTCGGCCCTCAACTCCACCTGCACGCTCTTCTCGCTCGGCATCTACAAGAAGCTGCGGCCGCAGGCGCCGGACCTCACGTGCGTGCGCGCCGGCAAGTGGTTCGGCCTCGCGATCGCGCTCGCGGCGATGACGCTCTCGCCGATGCTCGACGCGGTCCCCTCGATCTTCGGCTACCTCCAGAAGATGAACTCGATCTACTTCATCCCGATCCTCGCGGTGGTGCTCGTCGGGCTCGTGTCGCGCCGCGCGCCGCAGGCCTCGGCGCTCGTCGGGCTCGTCGGCGGCGTGGTCCTGCTCTCCGCCGGCTACTTCGTGCTGCCGCGGTTCGAGGGGCTCGACGTCGTGGACGCGATGGGCGAATACCACTTCGTGGGCGCGTGCTTCCTCGCGCTGACGGACCTGATGCTCCTCGTCCGCCTCCTCGCGCCGCGCCGGGAGCCGCATTCCTTCGCGGACGCGAAGGCCGTCTCGCTCGAGCCGTGGAAGGGCGCGTGGATCGCGAGCGCGGCGCTCCTGCTCGTGATCCTCGGCATCTACGCCGCCTTCGCCGACTTCTCGGTCCTGCGGGACGCCGCGGGGTCCTATCCGTTCGCGCGGTTCTTCGGGCGCGCCGTCCCCGCGGTCGTCCCGACGCTCGTCCTGCTCTGGCTCGACCGCCGCCTCGACCGCGCGCGGAGCTAGACAGGCGTAATCCGCCGGCGGTCAGCGCAGTTCGAGCAGCGCCTTGAGGTCGCCGAAGCGCGAGTGGCGCAGCTCCTTGCGGTGCGAGGGGTTGGGCTCGCCGCCGTGCTCCGCGGCCCACGCGCGGGCGCGGCGCGCGAACTCCTGCCGGAGCGAGGGGCGCAGCAGCTCCAGCGCCTCGAGCCGCCGCGCGAAGGTCTCGGCCGAGACGCCGTAGCGCTTCTTCTCGCGCAGCAGCAGCTCCCAGTTCCAGCCGTCCGGGCGGACGGCGAGCCGGTAGCACAGCTCGCGCAGCGCCGCGGCCGGCATCAGGAACGCCGCCGCGAACGCCTTCGCGAAGGCGCGGTCCGCCGGCGCGTCGCCGGCCGGCGCCCGCGCGCCGCCCGCGACGAACCGCAGCGCGTCCGCCAGCGCGCCCATCGCGCGGAACTGCTGGCGCTCGTCCGTCGCGCCCTTGCGCAGCACCAGCCAGACGTTGCGCGCGGCGCCGTCCCAGAGAGCGAAGGCGTCGACCGCCTCCGGCAGGTCCGCCGCGACGACGCGCAGGCCCTTGTTCTCCAGGAGCGCGATCGAGTCGAAGAGGACCGCGTCCGCGATTCCCGCCGCGCGCCGCACGGCCCCGGCGAGCGCCTCCGCGTCCCCCGCCGCGATCTCGGACGGGTAGTCCAGCGGCAGCGACGGCAGCACCGGCACGCCCGCGCGCCTCTCCAGCTCGCGGTATTCGAGGATGCGCCGCCGCACCTGCGCGCGCGGCGCCGGCGGCAGGTCCGCGAGCGACGTCGCCCCGACCGGCCGCAGCGACGAAACGAAATCCGTTTCGTCCTCGGTCGTTTCCGGATTCGGCGCGGCCGGACGCGATGCCGTCCCGGCCGCAGGCGGGCCTCCCGCCAGCTCCGCGAGCGGGACGCCCAATGCGTCCGCGATGCGCTGCAGCGTCCGCGTCGACGGCGCGTTGCGGTCCTTCTCGACGTGGCAGAGCTGCGCCGCCGACATTCCCGCCTTCTTCGCCAGATCGCCCTGGCGCAGCCCGAGCTTCTCGCGCCACGAGCGGATCGCCCGTCCGATCGCGCCCGGCGCCCCGGTGCCGTTCCGTTCCGTTTCCGTGTCGTTCATGCGGCCGGATTCTAGCAAAAACGCCAATTGACGCGCAAGTGTCAATTTTTATAAAAAAGTATATTGACAAACGAGTAAAATTCTGCATAATGCCGGTCCTGTTCCCGCATGTTGCGGGAGAAAGGAGAAAACGATGGACCTCGAAGAACGGATGAAGGCGCTCGCGGAACGCGGGCATGCGGGACAGCTCCGCAAGGACGGCAGGACGCCCTACGTCGAGCACCCGCGGGCGGTGGTCGCGCTCCTGCGGAGCTGGGGCGTCGCGGACGCGGAGACGCTCGCGGTCGCGTGGGGGCACGACCTGCTCGAGGACACGGACGTCACGGAGGCGGACATCCTCGAAGTCGCGGGACCCCGCCACGGCGCCGAAGTCCTCGCCTGCATCAAGGCCCTCACGCGCGACAAGGCCGTGTGGCCGGTGAAGCGCGACTGGCTCCGCGCGCTGGCCGAGACGGCGGACGAACGCGCGCTGCTCGTCAAATGCGCCGACCGCATCTGCAACACGCGCGACTTCGTCCCGCTCTCCGGCGCCGCCCGCGCGCGGTCCTACCTCGCCGACGCCTCCGCGATCTTCGCCGCCGCGTCGCGGACCGCCTTCGCCGCGCCCATCGCCACGACCCTCGCCGCCCTCCGCGTCGGTCTCGGCGATGTCCCGCCCTCTTGCAAACTCGCAAACAACGAAACGAAAGGAGAATGAAATGACAATTCCGGAAGAACTGCGTGAGATCGCCCGGGCGGGCAATTTCGACTGGCACGGATACGATTACGAGAACGTCGTCAACGCGGCGTGCGAATACGGACCGGAGGTTCTCGACGAGATCCTCCGCATCGTCGAAGAGAAGGGCGGCGACGTAAAACGTCTCGCGTGGGAAATCGACGACGACGGATACACCGCGATGTACCTCTATGCGGCGAAAGATTCGAAAATCAGGGCCGTGTTCGAGAAACACGGCGTGGTCGCGACCGAAGAACCGAGACGTTACGCGCCATACCCGAACAAGGATAGCTACGACCGGTACATGCAGAAGGAAATCCGCGAAGCACTTGAGAAAACCGCCCGGGAACTGCACGGAGACCGAATGCGTCCCGACGGCGCGGCGCGGAGAATCGTCCACGCCGCGAATGTTTCGTCGATGCTCCTGAATTGGGGAATCGACGACGATTCGTTCCGGTATTTTTCCACGGTCTCGTGGTGCCTTGGACTTCGCGAGGACATCGCCGACGAAGAAACGCTCGGAAACATTGAAGAACGCATCCGGACGCTCCTCGGCTGCGTGTCTTGCCGCAACTTGGGCGGCGTGGCGGAAACGGCGATCGGCGCACTTCGCCTGCTTTCGCCCGCCGGCTCCGAATCTGCCGACGGGAGCGAACACGTCCGCCGCGTGGCCGGACACGCCGGTGCGTTCGAACTCGCGATGGCCATCGCGGACAGGCTTTGCCTCGTCCGCGAATGGCTGGAGCGGAACGAAATCCGCAAGGCCCGTGCCGCATACGACGAAGGCAATCCTCTCTTCGACGCGGGCAAGACCATGCAGGATAGTCATTTTGCAGACTCGGACGTGAAAAGGATTCTCGCGGAAATCGACGTCGTCCGCGAAGAACTGGACGCGGCGGAACGGACCGTCGCCACCGCCCCGGTCGTCGCCGCTCCCGGCGACGACCCGCCCCCTTGCAAACCCGAAAACAACGAAATGAAAGGAGAATGAAATGAAAATAGTGTCGTCCAAAAACAATACGGACATGCCGACGGTTGGCAAGACAGACCATCCAAAAACAGCTGAACCTGCAACGGACGAAAAGAGGAAAGGATATACGGTCGGCTACCAATCCTTGTTCAACACGGAACCCATCGACGTCGACCTTCATCCGGAATCCTATCCGCCCGAACTTGTCGAATTCATCAAGTCGTGGGAGGAAAAGGCAAACGAGATGTTCAAGACCTGGCACGGCCGCATGTGGTATGTCAAGTTTGCGGGAATCCAGTTTCGGTATAAAGGAAGAAACTACATGCTCACGCCATGTGGCTTTGGAGATGGCTCAAACGAGTTCTTCGAGGAGGTCGCGTTGAATCCTGGAGGAATGGAACAGGCCTTGGCCGACTTCGGGGCCGAAGAAGTCTTCTATACAGGCATGCTCGATTGAATCAATCGTGCTTGCTCCCAAAAGAGACAAGCGCGACGCCGCAGGGCGTCGCGTCCCGTTCGGCCGGATGCGCTCCACCCACAAGGACCACCGGTTCGCGATCTGTTCCAGAGCATTGCGCGAACCGGTCCTTTCCTCTTTCACCGCCTTCTGGTAGAATGGCGTGCATGGAGAACGCGATTCTCGCCAGGGAGGGCAAGCCGTGCCGACCGTAGCGCCGCCGCGCAAGAGGAAAGCGCCGTCACCCAGGACGGAGGAGCCCGTCGTCGTTCCGGACGACGGGCTCGGCGACGGCCTCGGCTGGGACTCGCAGGTCGTCCTCTTCAACGACGACGTGAACACGTTCGAGCATGTGATCCGATGCCTCGTGTCCGTCTTCGGCCATGGGGAGCAGCTCGCGGCGAAGATCGCGGTCGAGGCCCACGTGCGCGGCCGCGCCATCGCCGAGGTGGAACCGCGCGAGCCGGCCGAACGGCATGCCACCGAGCTCCGGCGCCGCGGGCTCGGCGCCGCCGTGGAGAGCGTCGGATGAGCGTCTACCTGCTCGACGACGACGACCCGCGCTTCCCGCCCGCCCGGCTCGCGAGCCCGGACGGCGACGGCATCCTCGCGATCGGGGGCGACTACTCCGTGCCGCGGCTCCTCGAGGCCTACGCGGGCGGCATCTTCCCGTGGTCGACGTTCCGCGGCCGGATCACCTGGCATTCGCCCGACCCGCGCTTCGTCCTCCTGCCGGAGAACTTCAAGGTTCCGCGCTCCCTGCAGCGCGTCCTCAAGAAGCGGCCGTTCGAGATCACGGTCGACCGCGCGTTCGAGCGCGTCATCGCGGCCTGCGCGACGGTTCCACGTCCGGACGGACGCTCCTGGATCAACGACCGCCTCCGCGCGGGCTACGTGGAGCTGCACAAGGCCGGCTTCGCGCACTCCGCCGAGGCGTGGGCGGGCGGCGAGCTGGTCGGCGGGCTCTACGGCGTCTCGGTCCGCGGCGTCTTCTGCGGCGAGTCGATGTTCTCGCTCGCGACGGACGCCTCCAAGTGCGCCTTCGCCACGCTCGCCCCGATGCTCTTCGCCGCCGGCTGCCCGATGGTCGACTGCCAGACCCGTTCGGACCACATGGAGCGCTTCGGCGCCGCCTTCATGCCCCGCGCGGAATACCTCCGCCGCCTCGACGCGGCCGTCCGGCGCGGCGAGGAGACGGACTGGAGCAGTCTCAATGCGCCATTGCGCCGACGCGGCTTGCCGTGCTAGAATCGCCGCAACAAACCACCCCCAGACACGGGAGCACGCACATGTCCGACCTCAACCTCTCCAACGACGTTCTCAAGAATCTTCTCGGCCTCGTCACGCAGGGCGTGGCGAAGGACAGGCTCGGCGGCGCGGCCGATTTCGTCGGCTCGCTGCTCGGCGGCAAGTCCGGCGGCGGCCTCGCCGGGCTCGCGGGCCTCGCGGGCGGGCTCCTCGGCGGCGCCAAGGGCGGCGCGGACGACCTCCTCGCCAAGCTCGCCACCGCGGTGAAGACCGTCCTCGGGTCCGGCACGCTCGCCGCCCAGGCGAAGGACGTCTTCAAGAGCCGCCTCCTCGACGGCAACACCGTCGCCGCCGTCGCCAAGCAGTTCGGCCTCGCCGAGGGCGCCGTCGACGGCCTCGTCCAGCAGGGCGTCGCCGCCGTCCGCGACCAGTTCCTGAAGCTGGTCTGACGCCGGATCGGGCCCGGCTGACGCGCCGCGCCTACTCGTAGCGGACGCCGTCGCGCTCGAGCCAGCCGCCCTTGCGGCGACCGGCGCCGGCGCGGTGGGTCCAGTGCATCGCGCCGCCCCTCTCGTTGTCGCGCCATTCGCCGCGGAAGGAGATCTCGTCGCCCTCGCGCAGGTCCGGAACGCGCGGGGCCTCGTCGACGTTGTGCGCGAAGAAGAGCGAGCGGCCTCGGTCGTCGCGCAGGAGGAAGCGCTGGTGGCGGGGCGGGGTCGTGTCGTCGGGCAGGACCTTCTCCACCACGCCGCGCCCCTCCCACCAGAGGCCGTCGGCCAGGACCTCGGGCGACGCCGGCGCCGAAGCGGCCTTCTTCTTCGCCGGCTTCGACTTCGCCGGCTTCTCCGCCGGCGCGGCGGGGGCCGGCGCGGCGGGCGCGGGATCCGCCGTTTCGGCGGCCGCCGACGACTGCAGCCGCCGGAGCGCATCGGCGCAGACCTGCGCGCCGCCGTCGGCGAGCCACCAGACGAGAATCGCGACGACGAAGAAGAGGATGATCCACTTGAGATACGGATTGCCCTGAGCGGGCGCGCCCTGCGCCGCCTCGGCGTCGCCCTGCGCGGGCGCGGACGACGGGGCGCGGCGGCGGCGCGAACCGCCGCCGGAGGACGAGCGCGTGAGCATCCGGCCGAGGATGAGGCCGCCGATCGTCGGCGCCCACTTCTTCACCGTCGAGGCGGGCACCTTCCCGAGGCCGGGGACCTCGACCGTCTTCGCGGATCTGGCCGAACGCGTCTTCCGCGCCTTCTTCGCCGCCGAGCGCGGCACGGACCTGCGCGCGGTCTTCCCTCCGAACAGGGAGGTCAGCTTCTTCAGCGTCGAGGCGCCGCGCGCGAGCTTCCGCACGTCCTTGAGGTCGATGGCGCCGTTCGTTTCGTCGTTCATGCCGGGCGAGTCTACCACGGGCCGACCGCCCCCGCAAACGGGCTTCCGCCGCACGGGATCGGGCGACTTAGGGATTCGCGGACGCGTAGGCGGCGGCGATCTCGCGCGCGGCGCGGTCCCAGGAGAAGAGGGCGGCGCGGCGGAGGCCGGCCCGGCGGAGGCGCGAAAGCTCGGCGGAATCGGAGAGGAGCGCGAGGATCGCCTCGGCGAAGGCCGGCGCGCCGCCCGCGAGCGGAACGACGCGCGCGGCGTCCCCGGCGACCTCGGGCGCGGCCCCGCCGTCGGAGCAGAGCACGGGCAGCCCCGCCGCCATCGCCTCGGCGATCTGCAGGCCGAAGCCCTCGTAGCGCGAGGGGTGGACGAGCAGGTCCGCCGAGCGGTAGCGCCCGACGAGCTCGGCGAAGGGGAGCGAGCCGGCGAACTCGACGGCGTCCGCGACGCCGAGCGCGCGGGCGCGGGCGGCCGCCTCCGGGTAGCGCGGGTCTCGCGCCCCCGCCACGACGAGCCGCAGCGGCCAGGGGGCGCGGGCGCGGGCGGCGGCGAAGGCCTCGACGAGCAGCGGAACGTTCTTGTAGGGGTCCGAGCGTCCGACGTAGAGGAGCGTGCGCGGTGCGGGATCACGGGGCTCGCGCGGCGGCGGACGACCATCCGCGACGGCGGCGAAAGCGGGATCGACGCCGTTCGGGACGGAACGGATGCGCGCGGCGTCCGCCGGGCCGAGGCGTAGGGCCGACGCAATGTCGCGGCGCGAGGTCTCGCTCACGGTCAGGAGGACGTCCGCGCGGCGCGCGGCCTCGCGGAGGCACCAGCGGAAGAGCGGGCGCAGGCGCGCGGTGCGCGAGGCGGGGGCGTAGTCCGGGACGACGAGAGGGATGACGTCGTGGATCGTCGCGAGGCAGCGCACGCGCGCGCCGCCGCCGCACCGGAACGCGCGGAAGGGGATCATGAAGTTCGGCGCGTGGAAGAGGTCCGCGCCGAGCCGGCGCAGGACGCCGGGCAGGAGCAGCTGGTTCTTCGGCGAGAGCGGGCCGAACGGCAGGCGCTCGACGGCGACGCGCCCGGCGGCGTCCGGCGGGACGAACGATGCGGCGTCGGCGTCCGGGCGCGCGAGGAAGGCGAAGCGCCAGTCCGGCAGGAGGGCCGGCAGGCGCAGCGCGAGCTCGCGGGCGTAGACGCCGATGCCGGAGGGCGTCGGCAGGATCCAGCGTGCGTCGAAGACGGCCTGCTTCATGGCGGCGATTCTAGCAGATGGGCCGGCGCCGGGCAACCGCGCGCGCGTTTCGCGCTTGAATCGCGCGCGGCGGCGGTGTATCATCCGCCGCCACGCAAGGAACCACGCGACCATGGCACTCAACATCGGCATCGTCGGCCTGCCCAACGTCGGCAAGTCCACCCTCTTCAACGCCCTCACCCGCGCGCAGAACGCGAAGGCGGAGAACTTCCCCTTCTGCACGATCGAGCCCAACACGGCCGTCGTCCCCGTCCCCGACCCGCGCCTCGCGGTCCTCGCGGACATGGTCCACCCGCAGAACGTCATCCACGCCACGGTCGAGTTCGTCGACATCGCGGGGCTGGTGAAGGGCGCCAGCAAGGGCGAGGGCCTCGGCAACAAGTTCCTCGCGAACATCCGCGACGCGAACGCGATCCTCGAGGTCGTCCGCTGCTTCGAGAACGGCGACATCGTCCACGTGGAGGGGTCCATCGACCCCGCGCGCGACGTCGCGATCATCGAGAACGAGCTGCTGCTCGCCGACCTCGAGGTGCTCGAGGCGCGCGTCGCCCGCGTCGGCAAGCTCGCCAAGGTCGACCCGAAGGTCCGCCCCGAGCTCGAGGTCCTGGAGGCGCTCAAGGCCCACCTGGAGGGCGGCGCGCCGGTGCGCACCTTCGACCGCCACGACGACGACCTGCTCGCCGAGGCGCTGCGCGAGGGCCGCTACCTCACGGACAAGAAGGTCATCTACGTCGCGAACGTCGACGAGGCCGGCCTCCCCGCCGGCAACGCCCACGAGGCCGCGCTGCGCGCCCTCGCGGAGAAGGCGGGCTGCGAGTGCGTCCGCATCTGCGCCGCGGTGGAGCAGGACATGGCGGGGCTCTCCGACGAGGAGCGCGCCGAGTTCCTCGCCTCCTACGGCATCTCCGAGAGCGGCCTCGACGTCATCGTGAAGACCGGCTACCGCACGCTCGGCCTCGCCTCGTTCCTCACCGCCGGCCCCAAGGAGGTGCGCGCCTGGACGTTCCGGCGCGGCTGGAAGGCGCCGAAGTGCGCGGGCGTGATCCACAGCGACTTCGAGCGCGGCTTCATCCGCGCGAAGGTCGTGCGCTACGAGGACTTCGTCGCGCACGGCGGGGAGCTGAAGTGCCGCGAGCTCGGCCTCGTCCGCGAGGAAGGCAAGGAATACGAGATGCAGGACGGCGACATGGTCGAGTTCCTGTTCAACGTGTAGCCCCTCTTGCGGAACGTGGCGGGGTGCGGCACAGCCGCACCCCGCCACGTTCCGCTTGCGCCGGCCGGCTTGCGCCGCGGCAAGCCGCCGCGCGGAAAAAGCCGATCCTAGAGATTGCGCGAGAGCTGGTCCTCCGCGAGGGAGCGGAGGAGCGCGAGGGCGGCAGTCGGGCGGGACGGAGCCCGCCCGTCAGGACTCCCCGACCGCCCGTCGGGACTCCCCGTCCGCCCGGCGGGAATCGCCGCAAGGGCGTCGAGCGCGCGGAGGGCGCGCTCCGTGGCGGCGCGGGCCTGGGCGCGCGCCTCCTCGGGGGTGGCGACGCGGAGGATCGAGAGCTCGGAGGCCTTCGCCGGGTCGCCGGCATCGAGCAGGTCGTCGACGATCTGGAAGGCGAGACCGAGGGCGCGGCCGTATTCGCGGGCCAACGACCGGGGTGAGCCCCCCTCCTCCGATGCCGCGCCGGCGGCGATGGCGCCCATCTCGCAGGCGCAGGCGATCAGGTCGCCGGTCTTGTGCGCGTGGACGTAGGAGACGCGCGCGGCGTCGTGCGGCGGGGAGGACGTGACGTCCACCCACTGGCCGCCGACGACGCCGGCGGGACCGGCGGCGGCCGCGAGAATGCGGGCGATGGCGAGAGAGGCGGAAGAAGGGAAATGCTGAATGCTGAATGCTGAATGCTGAATGACCCCCTCAGCCTCGCTTCGCTCGGCAGCTCCCCCAGCGGGGGAGCCGGGCGCGCGCGATGCGCGCGCCCGACCAAAACACTCCGCGGACTCCGCGAACTCCGCGTGAGAATGGGTCTCTGCGCTCTCTGCGTGAGGAACAAGCTCCGCAAACTCCGCGTGAGAATGGGTCTCTGCGTTCTCTGCGCTCTCCGCGTGAGATTTCGGCGGCGTAAGCGCCAGCTGGAACGCGGCGGCCTGGAGCGCGTCGCCGACGAGCACCGCCTGGGCGTAGCCATACTTGGCATGCACGGTGGGACGCCCCCGCCTCATCGCGTCGTCGTCCATGCACGGCAGGTCGTCGTGGACGAGCGTGTAGTTGTGCAGGACCTCGATCGCGAGCGCGGCGGGGAGCGCCGGGGCGGGGTCGCCGCAGACGGCCTGGCACGCCGCGAGGCAGAGCACGGGACGGAGGCGCTTGCCGCCGCCGAGGAGCGCGTAGCGCATCGGCTCGGCGAGGCCGGACGGGACCTCCGCGTCCGTGAGCAACCCCTCGGGCGTGAACAGCTTCGCGAGCTCGCTCTCGACGAGCTCGCGGAGCGGTCCGGCCTGCGTGACGAAATCCGGGACATCGTTCGAAGCGGCGTTCATGATCGTTTCAGACGTGGGCGATGGAGGTGGGGAAGGGAGCCGCTTCCGGCGCGGAACCGGCGGGGCGAACGGGGGGCGGAGGGAATCGCGGCATGGCGGGAGTATAGACGAATGCCGCCGTCCCCCGCAAGGCGCGAAGGCGAAAACGGTTGAACCGGGGAGCCCGGCGTGGTAGACTGGTGCGCGTTCCGGCCAAGACTCCGGGAACCTGCGAACCATGAAGACATTTGACGAACTGTTCGCCGAGCTGTCGGCGAAGGCGAAGGCGGGCGACCCGTCGTCCGGCACCGTGAAGGAGCTGGAGAAGGGCGTGCACTTCATCGGCAAGAAGCTGACGGAGGAGGCCGCCGAGTCCTGGATGGCCGCCGAATACGAGGGGAACGAGCGCACGGCCGAGGAGATCTCCCAGCTGCTCTACCACGCGCAGGTGATGCTCCTGGCCAAGGGCCTGACGCTCGAGGACGTCTACAAGCGCCTGTAGAACGGCCGTGCCGTCTCTCCTCGCCCGCCTCGCCGCCCGGGTCCGCGGACTCGCGCGCCCGCCGGAAGGCCGGGCGCCGGCGGACGGCGGCGGCGGTTCCCGCGGCCCGACCGCCGCCGCGCGCCAGGGGCTCTGGGGCGAGCGGGAGGCGGAGAAGTGGCTCGTGCGCGAGGCGGGGATGAAGTGCCTCGGCCGTCGCGTCCGGGTGGGGCGCGACGAGATCGACCTCGTGATGGAGGAGCGCCTCCGCGGCGGCCGGGAGATCGTCTTCGTCGAGGTGAAGACGCGCGGCTCCGAGCTCTTCGGCGGCGGCCTCGCGGCGATGGACCGGCGCAAGCGCCACGCGCTCTGCCGCGCCGTCGCGCGCTACATGCGGACGCGGCCGCCGACGCCCTTCCGCATCGACCTCGTGGAGGTCTACGGCCGCGCGGACTCCGGCGACGCCCCCCGGATCGAGCACCAGCGCGCCGCGGTCCCGATGGAGCTCCGCCTGTGCGCGCCCGCGCTCGCCCGCGGGATTTGACACGCGGGGCGCGGTTCCGCTAGACTCGCGGGCAATCCACGGAACCCATGTTCGCGTCCCTTCTCCAGCGTCTGTTCGAATCGGCCCCGGTCCCCGCCGCGCAGTGCGCCGCCGGATTCCTGCCGCGCGACGTCTGGGCGCTCTGCGGCGTCTTCGCCGCCGTCTTCGGCGCCTGCGTCGGATCGTTCCTCAACGTCTGCATCTACCGCATCCCGCTCGACCAGTCGGTCGTCGCGCCGCGCTCCCACTGCATGACGTGCGGGAAGCTCATCCCCTGGTACCACAACCTCCCGGTCGTGAGCTACTTCGCCCTGCGCGGACGCTGCGCCAGCTGCGGGGCGCGCTTCAGCTTCCGCTACGCGGCGGTGGAGCTGCTGGTCGCGTTCCTCTTCCTCTTCGTCTTCTGCCTCTGGCCGCCCGCGGGCGTCGCCCCGCCCTTCGGCGCCCGCCCGCTCCTCGCGCCCGCGCCGGCCGGCGGCGCCGGCGCCCCGCTCGCGCCGCTCGCGCTCGTGCCGGTCTACTGGCTCTTCCTCTCCGGCCTCGTGGTGGGGACGTTCATCGACCTGGACCACCTCATCCTTCCGGACAGCGTGACGATCGGCGGCATGATCGCGGGCCCGATCCTCTCGGCCCTGCTGCCGGCGATGCAGATGCGGATCGGCATCGGGCCGGAATGGGACGCCTCCGGCGTGTGCTCGATCGCCCCGCGCCTCGTCTTCCCGACGTGGTGGGGAAGCGGCCTGGCGTGGTCCCTCGTGGGGCTCGCGGCGGGGTTCGTCCCGCTGCAGCTGCTGCGCAAGGGCGCGACGTGGTACTTCCGCCGGCGCGGCCGCATCGGCCCGGAGGACGACGCGATGGGATTCGGCGACATCAAGCTCGTCGGCGCGATCGGCGCGTTCCTCGGGTGGCAGGCCGCCGCCTTCTCGATCGCCGCCGCCGCGCTCTACGGGACGCTCGTCGCCGTGCCGCTGATGCTCGCGAGGAAGCGCTCGCTCCTGAGCCGCCTGCCGTTCGGCCCCTACCTCTCGCTCGGCGCGATGACCTGGCTCTTCTGGGGGCATCGGCTCGCCGCGGCCTACCTGACGCTCGCGGCGCCGTGGGCCGTCGACCCCTTCCGCTCGGCCGGGACGGTCCTCGAAACGACCGTTCCCCTCCCCTTCTAGGCCCGGAGCCGCGGCATGGCGGACGATGGCGTCATCCCCCTCGGAAGCGCGGGCGCGGACTACCCGCGCGACCGCCGCGAGAGACTGCGCCGCGCCCGCGGGCGCCGCTTCTTCCGCTCGCTGCTCGCAGGGACGTTCCTGCTCGCGCTCGCGCTCGGCGTCGCCGCGCGCCTCGCCGCCGTCGGCCTTCCGCGCGCGTGGTCCGACGCCATCGCGCGCGCCGTCTCGACGGACGACTTCGCGGTCGAGCTCGAGCGCGTGAGCTTCTCGCTCGGCACGATGCGCCTTCGCGTCGGAGAGGCGCGCGTCTACGCGAAGGGCACGCTCCTGCCGCCGATCGCGGACGCGCGCGGGACGGCGGTCGTGCTCCGCCCGGGATTCTCCCGGCCGGGACCGGACTGGATCCGATCGGTCGAGGTCGAGTCGTTCTCCCTTCCGGAGGTGCCCGAGCTGCCGGACGGCGGGGAGGAGGCCTCCGCCGTCCCCCCGCTGCCCGACCTCGGGCCGATCGACCTGCACGTCGCGCGCGCGGACGTCCTCGGGCTCCGGGCGTTCGGGCTGCGCTCGCGGATGACGTTCGAGGGCGGCGCGCTCGTCCTCTCCGACGGCGTTCTGCTCACCGGCGACCCCGGCGAACCGCCGCGCCGGCTCGAGGGGACGTTCCGGGTCGACCCGGCCGCCTACGCGTTCTCGTCCGAGGGCGCCGGGCACCTCGACCCCAACCGCCTTCGCGAACTGCTGCGGCGCGTCGACGAGCCGGAGATCGGCGACGAGATCGCGAAGTTCGCGTTCCCCGACACGCCGCCCCACGTCGTCGCCTCGTGGCGCTACGCCCCCGACGCGAACGAGCGGCTGCTCCGGCTCGAGCTCTCCTGCGGGCCCGCTCGCTACAACGGCGTCCCCGTCTCGGGGTTCTCCGGCACCATCGTCATCGACGGCGACGGCGGCTGGCGCCGCGTCACGGTCGACGACCTCCGCGTCGACCGCCCCGAGGGCTCGGTCGACGGCCGCCTGGAGATCCTGCCGCGGAAGCAAACGATCTCGTTCCGGGCCAAGTCGACGATGGACCCGCTCCGCATCGTCGCGATGCTCGGCATCCTGGACGCGGACGAAGAGCTCCCGCTCGCCTTCGACAACCCGTCCTCCGCCACCGCGGCCGGCGTCCTCGACTACGGCGCCGACGCCACCGGATCCGGCGCGACGGACATCCGCGTCGTCGCGCTCGCGCCGGGGTTCCTCGCGCAAGGGATTCACTTCGAGAACGCCTCCGGCTCGATGACGATCTCGAACGGCGTCCTCTCCTCGACGAACCTCGCCGCCTCCTGCTTCGGCGGCGCCCTGTCGGGGTCCCTGCGCCTCGCGCTCGACGAATCGCGGACCCTCTCCGCAGAGGCGCATGCCCGCGGCGTCTCGTGGGACCGCGTCCACGCCTTCGCCCGCGGCGACACGCCCCCCGAGAACGGCCGCGGCACGATCGAGGCGGACGCGACGATCGAGGCGCCGGCCGACGACCTCCTCGCCGGCAACCTCCGCACCGCGACCGGAACGATCTCGCTCGCGCTACGCGAGAGCCAGGTCTTCCGCATCCCGTTCTTCACGGACCTCGTCGGCATCCTCGGCGCCGTCGTCCCGGGCGTGGACTTCCTGATGGACCGCGATTCGCTCGACGCGACCGCCCGTCTCGCCGAAGGCGTCCTCGACGTCTCGAAGCTCGACATCGAGGGGACCGCCTTCAGCATCGCCGGGCGGGGCCGCGCCTGGACGGAGGACCGCTCGCTCGACCTCACGCTCGACGTCCACCTCCTCAACCGCGGCACCTGGCTCGGCGCCGGCGTCTACTGGCTCACGACGCCGTTCTCCAAGATCTTCGCCATCCGCGCCTCCGGCACGGTCGACAAGCCGGAATGGTCCTCCGCCCGCCTCTCCTCCGGCAAGAAGTGAGCCCCCTGCCCTCCCCCGACCGATGAGAGCCGTCCTGCACGTCATGGGCTGCCGGCTCAACGCCGCCGAGGGCGCCCGCATCCGCGGCGCGCTCGAAGACGCCGGATGGGAGGTGCTCGGGGACGACAGCGGGGCCGCGGACGCGTTCGTCCTCCACACGTGCGCGGTCACCGGCGCCGCGCAGGCGGAGGCGATGCGGCGCATCCGCGCGGCCAGCCGCGCCGGCATCCCCGAGATCGTCGTCTCGGGGTGCGTCGCCGGCGTCGCCGCCGAGGCGGACCTGCGCGAGGCCGGCGCGACGGCCGTCGTCTCGCGCCATGCGCCCGCGGCGCCCGGCCTCGCCTCCCTCGTCGAGGCCGCGCTGCGCGGCGCCGTTCCGCCCGAGCGCCTCTCCTTCGCGACGACGCGCGCCCCGGTCAAGATCCAGGACGGCTGCTCGTTCCGCTGCTCCTACTGCATCGTGCCCGACGCGCGCGGCGAGCCGCGCTCGCGGCCCTACGACGCGATCCTCTCCGAATGCTCGGCCCTCGTCGCGCGCGGCTACCGCGAGATCGTCCTCGCGGGCGTGAACGTCGCCTGCTGGCGGGAGGGCGGCCGGACGCTCTCCTCCCTCGTCCGCGCCGTCGCCGCGGTCCCCGGCCTCGCCCGGGTCCGGATGGGGTCCGTCGAGCCGCGCACGACCGAGGAGGAGGTCGTCTCGCTCATGGGCGAACCGGAGGCGAAGCTCTGCCCGATGCTGCACTACCCGCTGCAGAGCGGCTCCGACCGTATCCTGCGGGCGATGCGCCGCCGCTACACCGCCGCGCAGTATCGCGGGGCCGTCGAGCGCGCGCTCGCGCGCGTCCCGCGCCTCGGGCTCGGCGCCGACGTCATCGCGGGCTTCCCGGGCGAGACGGACGCCGACTTCGAGGAGACAATCCGGCTCGTGCGCGACTACCCGTTCTCCAACCTCCACGTCTTCCCCTACAGCGAGCGCCCCGGGACGCCCGCCGCCGCGATGCCGGGCGCCGTCCCGGTCCGCGTCCGGCGCGAACGCGCCCGCGCGCTCATCGCGATCGGGGAGGAGAAGCGCGCCGCCTTCGCCACATCCCTCGCGGGCGCGGAGGCCGACGTGCTCGTCGAGCGCGTGGACGCCGACGGCGCCGCCTCCGGCTGGACCGGCCAGTATCTCCGCACGCGCATCCCGGGCCGCTCCGCCGCCGACGCCGGCGCGCTCCTCCGCGTCCGCGTCCTCCGCGCCGAGGGCGACGTCCTCCTCGCGGAAGCACTTTCCGGTTGACGCCACCGGGGGATTCCCCCTAGAATTCCGCCCGTTTTTCCAACCACACACCCTCATGAAAAAACACCTCGCTCCGCTCGCCGCGGCATTCGCCGCGATGATTGCACTCAACGCCGGCGCCCAGGCCGACGTCGCCGCCGCCGCCGAAGAGGCCGTCGCGGCCACCGCCACCGCCGTCGAGGAGACGGTCGAAGCCGTCGCCGAAGCCGCCGCGCCCGTCGCCGAGGCCGCCGCCGAGGCGGTCGAGGAGGCCGCCGAAGCCGCCCCGAAGAAGCTCGACGACGCCGCCACCGCGCAGGAATACATCGACGCCTACGCCGACAACGTCCAGGAGGACCCGAACTTCAAGGAGAACATCGAGGCCGCCCTCGCCACCGTCCGGCAGGAGCGCCCCGCCTACGGCACGTTCTGGGCCGTGTTCCCGCCGCTGCTGGCCATCGTGCTGGCGCTCGTCACCAAGGAGGTCTATTCCTCGCTCTTTCTCGGCATCCTCGCCGGCGGCCTCATCTGGTCGAAGTTCTCCTTCGAGCAGACCGTCGTCCACGTCTTCTCCGACGGCTACATCGCCTCCGTCGCCGATTCCTACAACGTCGGCATCCTCGTCTTCCTCGTCCTCCTGGGCGCGCTCGTCTCGATGATGAACAAGACCGGCGCCTCGGCCGCGTTCGGGCGCTGGGCCGCCGCCCACATCAAGAGCCGCGTCGGCGCGCAGGTCTGCACGGTCGTCCTCGGCATGCTGATCTTCGTGGACGACTACTTCAACTGCCTCACGGTGGGCTCGGTGATGAAGCCCGTCACGGACGCCAAGAAGGTCTCGCGCGCCAAGCTCGCCTACCTCATCGACGCCACGGCCGCCCCGATCTGCATCATCGCGCCGGTCTCGTCGTGGGCCGCGGCGGTCGCCGGCTTCGCCAAGGGCGCCGGCGCCGAGAGCGGCTTCTCGCTCTTCATCAACGCAATCCCGTGGAACTTCTACGCGATCCTCACGATCGTCACGCTCTTCTTCGTCGCGATCGCCGGCTTCGACTTCGGCGGCATGCGCCGGAACGAGGAGAAGGCCCTCGCGGGCGACCTCGGCGCGCTCGGCGCCGACGAGTTCAAGAACGCCAACCCGAAGGGCCGCGTCTACGACCTCGTGGTCCCGGTCGCGTTCCTCGTCGCGGCGTGCGTGATCGGCATGATCTACTCGGGCGGGTTCTTCGACGCCGACAACAAGGACGCCTACCGCAACTTCGTTGAGGCCTTCTCCAACTCCGACGCCTCCGTGGGCCTCGTCTACGGCTCGGCGGTGACGATCGTCTTCGCGGTGGCCTACTTCCTCTGCCGCCGGGTGATCTCGTTCAAGGACTGCATGGACTCGCTGCCCGAAGGCTTCAAGGCGATGGTGCCGGCGATCCTGATCCTGTGCTCCGCGTGGACCCTCAAGGCGATGACCGACTCGCTCGGCGCGAAGGTCTTCATCTCGCAGATCATCAACGGGCCGGCCGCGGGCCTCCAGGACTTCCTCCCGGCGATCATCTTCCTCATCGCGATCGTACTGGCGTTCTCGACCGGCACCTCGTGGGGCACGTTCGGCATCCTGATCCCGATCGTCCTGGCGGCCTCGCCCGCCCCGGAGAGCACGATCATCTGCGTCTCGGCCTGCATGGCGGGCGCCGTCTGCGGCGACCACTGCTCGCCGATTTCGGACACGACGATCATGGCGAGCGCCGGCGCAGACTGCAACCACGTCGAGCACGTGAACACGCAGCTGCCCTACGCGATGCTCGTCGCGGCGGTCTCGTTCGTCTCCTACCTCGTCGCGCCGTTCGTCGGCGGCTGGCGGGTCGCGCTGCCGATCGCGATCGTGCTGATGCTCGCGACGCTCTTCGTCCTGCGCGCCGTCCTCGGCAAGCGCAAGGCGGCGTAAGGGACTCCCAGCCCCTCTCCGGCGGCCGCGCCCCTCCCGGGACGCGGCCGCCGTCCTGTCTGGCCGGCGCCTTTACCCGGCCCGCACCGCCTCCCCGCGGCATCCCGCATCGCTTCGGCGCCCCGGATGCTCCCCGCCCGCCCACGCCCGCTGCGGCTTCGCCGTCCGGTCCGAGTCGCGGCTCCGGGCCTGCTCCGGACGGCAACCCACAATCCAATTCCACCGTGCGTGATTTTCCGATGTTTCTCCGCTCCTGAAGCGAAGATGTTGCTGAAAATCACGCACGGTGAAATCACAGCAAGACCCATCGTCAGAGATTCTCCGACCGTGTTGCAGATTCGAGGGCGGCTGCCGGAGCAGGAGGCGGAGGGCTGGCCGCCGTGGACTCGCGCAGGATTCCGCCCCCTTCTGCGGTAGCGTGGCGGGGTGCGCGGGAGGCGCGCGACGGCGACGGGGGCTGCGGCGGCCGCGCCGATGCCGGGCGCGCCCTCCGCGAGGCCGGTCCGGAGGCGGCTCAAGCGAGGAGCGAACGCGACGAGCGGACGCCC
>Ga0310695_10002030_pt1 | contig 44412 bp, 35 predicted proteins | sample RumenRJG_04DNA_FD_203882 | JGI IMG/M metagenome (GOLD analysis project Ga0310695, IMG submission 203882) | Bovine rumen microbial communities from Lethbridge, Alberta, Canada - RJG_04 (v2) (version 2) | ecosystem: Host-associated > Mammals > Digestive system > Stomach > Rumen | place: Canada... | reverse complement strand
TGTTCTGGCTGGGAACGCCCATGGCCTCGGCCAGGATGGCGTGCTGCCACATCATGCGGTATTCACCGTGAACCGGGATAAAGTACTTCGGCCGGACCAGCGCGTGCAGGAGCTTGATTTCCTCCTGGCAGGCGTGACCGGAAACGTGAACCTCGGCCATCCGGCTGTAAATCACCTGCGCACCGAGGCGGTACAGCTGGTTGATCACGCGGGAAATGAACTTCTCATTGCCGGGAATCGGCGTGGAGGAGATGATCACCATGTCGCTCTGCCGGATCTGCAGCTTCCGGTGCTCCGCGTAGGCCATCCGGGTCAGGCCCGCCATCGGCTCGCCCTGGCTGCCGGTGGTCATGACCAGTACTTCGTTGTCCGGATAGTCATCCAGCACATCCATATCGATCAGGTAGCCTTCAGGGATCCTCAGTTCCCCGATGCTCATGGCAACCCGGCTGACATTCACCATGCTGCGGCCGATGAAGCAGACGCGCCGGCCGTACCGGATGGCGTTGTCGATAATCATCTGCATACGGTGGATGTTGCTGGCGAACATGGCCACGATCACGCGGCCGGCCGCCTGGGCAAACAGGTTATCAAAAGTCTCGCCGACCTTGAGTTCGCTCATGGTGTAGCCGGAGCGCTCCACGTTGGTGGACTCGCACAGGAAGGCCAGGACGCCCTGCTCTCCGTATCTCGCGAAGGTCTGCAGGTCCGTGATCTGACCGTCAATCGGGGTATAGTCCACCTTGAAGTCGCCGCTGCAGATGACCGTGCCCGCCGGGCAGGTGATTGCAATGGCGCACGCGCCGGCAATGGAATGGCTGACGTGAATAAACTGGCAGCTGAATTTGCCCAGCTGAACGGTAACCCGGGGCTGCACCACGTGCATCGGGATGCCCTCCACCCGGTATTCCTTTAGTTTCAGATCCACCAGCGCCATCGTCAGCTTGGTGCCGTATATATGGGAAGGCGCCTGTTTTAAAATATAGGGAGTTGCGCCGATATGGTCTTCATGGCCATGGGTAAACAGATAACCGCGGATATGATCCCGTTTCCCCATCAGATAGGTGATATCCGGAATCACCAGGTCCACTCCCAGCATGTCTTCCTTCGGGAACACACTGCCGCAGTCCACCACGACGATGTCGTCTTCATATTCAAAAACATACATGTTCTTGCCTATTTCGTCCACACCGCCCAGAGAGACAATCCGCAGCCTTGATGCTTCCTTTTCCTGATTCTTTGCGCCCACAGTGAACCTCCTTTCGTACGTACAAATATTCAACAATTTCAGAAGATACGACAGGCATAAAAGTAGCCCTGTGTCTTCATTGGTTCGCTGTTATGAAGCTCACACTTTGACACATTATATCACAGATTTTGGAAAAGCGCTACCCCTTACAGCAAAAAGGTTTCAGGGATTTTGCCCCTGTCTTTAACGGCAGAAAACGAGACAATATCTACATCTTTGGACTTTAAACGGTTTTCATGCAAGGAGCATTTGTGCAACAAAAGTACGAACTTATTCATAAAGTACAAATAAAAAACGGACTGCCAAAGGGCAGTCCGTGAGAATGTCTTTCTTATGCGTACAGCGGGTAATTGGCCATCATGGCCTCGACCTGCTTCTTGATTTCCGGAACGGCGGCTTCGCCTTCGCGCAGGACCTGTGCGATCCAGCCGGCAACCTTCGCAAATTCCGCTTCCTTCAGTCCCCTGGAGGTGGCGGCGGGGGTACCCACGCGGATACCGCTGGTCACAAAGGGGCTGCGGGTTTCATTGGGCACAGTGTTCTTGTTCACCGTGATATTGGCGGCCTCCAGCAGGTTTTCCATCTGCTTGCCGGTCATTTCCGTGCCGGTGAAGTCCAGCAGCAGCAGGTGGTTGTCCGTTCCGCCGGACACCATGCGGACGCCTTCTTCACGGAAGGTCTTTTCCATAGCCTTGGCGTTCAGGATGATCTGATGCTGATAGGTCCGGAAGTCTTCCTTCAGCGCTTCACCGAAGCAGACCGCCTTGCCGGCAATCACATGCTCCAGCGGGCCGCCCTGGGTCCCGGGGAAGATGGCCTTGTCGATGGCCTTGGCATACTCTTCCCGGCACAGGATCATACCGCCGCGGGGACCGCGCAGGGTCTTATGGGTGGTGGTGGTCACAAAATCAGCAAAAGGAATGGGGCTGGGATGCTCACCGGCGGCCACCAGGCCGGCGATGTGGGCCATGTCCACCATCAGCAAGGCGCCGACTTCGTCCGCGATCTCGCGCAGCTTCGGGAAGTCAATTACCCGGGGATAGGCGGAGGCGCCGGCGACGATCATCTTCGGCTTGCACTCCAGGGCAATGCGGCGCACGTCTTCATAATCGATCATCTCGGTTTCAGAGGAAACGCCGTAGGGAACGAAATTGAAATAGGAACCGGACATGTTCACGGGGCTGCCGTGGGTCAGGTGACCGCCGTTGGAAAGGCCCATACCCATGACCGTATCGCCGGGCTTGAGCATGGCGAAGTAGACAGCCATATTTGCTTGGGCGCCGCTGTGGGGCTGGACGTTTGCGTGATCCGCGCCGAAGAGCTTGCAGGCTCTCGTGCGGGCCAGGTCTTCGATAATATCCACGCACTCGCATCCGCCGTAATAGCGTTTACCCGGATAACCCTCAGCGTATTTGTTTGTAAGGCAGGTACCCATGGCCGCCATAACCGCCGGAGAAACAAAGTTCTCGCTGGCAATCAGTTCAACATGGGTCCGCTGACGGTTCAGCTCCAGCCCGATGGCCTCGGCTACTTCAGGATCAGCCTGACGGATCAGTTCCAGTTCCATTGCAAATCACCCTTCTCTCTAGAAAATTGCACCAAGCAAGTATAGCAATATTTCCATATGCATACAATGCCCGGAACAGAAAAAAAACCGCCTGCGCTCAGACCGGGCACCCCTGCAGCACATCCTCGCAAGCGCTTACTGCTGCTTCCGTCAGGACCTGACAGGGTTCACACCGGAGGATCGCACAGGACCCAATCCTCATCGCGCAAACGGCAATGCATAGTATACCGTTTTCCGCCATGAAAAGCAAGAGCCGGAGGCTTCTTTCCCTGAGGGTTTTTGTTTTTCTTTTCCCGTCGGGTTACATTGTATTTTTTTGCCTGATGATTCGTATACACCTTGACCGGGAACGCCTGAAAAGCGTAAAATACCTTTTGTGTTTTGATTCTTCGGAACAAGGGGGAAAGACGGAAGATGAAGCTCGGTTTTGACCATGACAAATATACCAGGATGCAGTCGGAGCGCATTATGCAGCGCATCGACGAATTCGGCGGCAAGCTCTATCTGGAGCTGGGCGGCAAGCTGTTTGACGACTTCCACGCCAGCCGCGTCCTTCCCGGTTTCAAGCCGGACAGCAAGGTCCAGATGCTGCTGAAGATGAAGGACAAGGAAGAAATCCTGATCGCGGTCAACGCCAACGACATCGAAACCAGCAAAATCCGCGGGGACCTGGGCATCACCTACGACCTGGACACCCTGCGGCTGATCGACGCTTTCCGGAGTATCGGCCTGTACGTAGGCTCCGTGGTACTTACCCGCTGGGCCGGGCAGCCCGCCGCCGTCGCCTTTGAACAGCGGCTGAACGCCCAGGGCATCAAAACCTACCGTCACTACCCCATTGAAGGATATCCCACCAATATTGAACACATCGTCAGCGATGACGGTTTCGGCCGGAACGACTATGTGGAAACCACCCGCCCCCTGGTGCTGGTGACCGCTCCCGGTCCCGGCAGCGGCAAGATGGCCACCTGCCTCAGCCAGCTGTACCAGGAAAACCGCCGGGGCATCAAGGCCGGCTACGCCAAGTTTGAAACCTTCCCCATCTGGAACCTCCCGCTCAAGCATCCGGTCAACGTGGCCTATGAAGCCGCCACAGCCGACCTGAGCGACGTGAATATGATTGACCCCTTCCACCTGGAAGCCTACGGTCAGACCACCGTCAACTATAACCGGGACATCGAAATCTTCCCGGTGCTCAACGCCCTCTTCGAGCATGTGTGGGGCAAATCCCCCTACAAGAGCCCGACGGACATGGGCGTGAACATGGTAGGCTACTGCATCACCGATGACGACGCCTGCCGCGAAGCCGCTGAAAAGGAAATCATCCGCCGGTACTACACCGCCCGCTGCTCCTTCCTGCAGGGACACGCCACGAAGGAAGAAGCGGAAAAGATTCTCCTGCTCATGAAGCAGCTGAACCTGAACGAAGCGGAACTCCGTCCTGTGATGGCCGCCGCCCGCGCCAAGGCGGAAGCCACCGGTCATCCCGCCCTGGCCATTGAGCTGCCCAACGGCGAGATCGTCACCGGCAAGACCACGGACCTGCTCGGGCCTTCCGCCGCGGTGATCCTGAACGCGCTGAAAAAGCTGGCCCGGATCCCGAAGAAAGCCCACCTGATCTCTCCCGAGGTTATCGAGCCCGTACAGGACCTGAAGTGCAAGTACCTGGGCAACCACAACCCGAGGCTGCATTCCGACGAAGTACTCGTCGCCCTGTCCGTTTCCGCGGCGACCAACTACAACGCCGCCCGTGCCCTGAGCAAGCTGCCGAAGCTGAAGAACTGCGAAGCCCATTCCACGGTCATTCTCCCCGCGGTGGACGACAACACCTTCCGCCGCCTGGGTGTCACCCTGACCTGTGATCCCGGATACCAGAGCCATAAGCTTTATCACAAATAACGCGGAGCGTTATTTGCGATAAAGCAATGAACAATTAACAATGAATAATGAACAATGATATAGTGTCTTCCCCGTCGCGCAATGCGGGAAGTTGACACGAGGGACGGGGTTAATGTCATGCGAAGTTTGACCTTAACCCCGTCCCTGTCACATTTCTCTTCTCCGTTGCCTCCACATTGTCATTTCGAGCGACCGGAGGGAGTCGAGAAATCTCCCCCGTCGCAGCGGATAATTATTCATTGTTCATTGTTAATTGTTAATTGAAAAAAACCCCCGCTTTTCCCGAGACCTGAGGGAAAAGCGGGGGTTTTTGTTTCAGCAAACTTATTTCATTTCCTTGACTGCCGGAATGTTCTTCAGGGATCTCCACAGGAGCAGACCCAGCACGCCGCAGGAGAGCACTTCCCCGGCACCGACCGTCAGCACCAGGAACCACCAGGCGTCCGGCACGGCATATACCTTGATCAGGATGATCGGGATGATCGCCATGTTGCTGAGCACCGGAGGAATCCAGGCCAGCAGGGGCTTATTCTTCAGCAGGCGGGTTCCGATCGCGCCGATCAGCGTGGCCACGCTGCCGAACACCACGTCCCAGACAGCACAGCCGGTCAGCAGGTTCGCCAGCACGCAGCCGATCGCCAGGCCGGGCACCGCCGCGACGGTGAACACCGGCAGGATCGTCAGGGCTTCGGAAAAGCGGACCTGGATGGCTCCGCTGGCCAGGTTGAACTGGGCCGCGAGCACCGTCAGCACCACATAGATGGCGGCAATCATACCGCCGGTTACCAGTTGCTTCGTTTTGATGTTATTCATTTCAGTTTCCCATCCTTTAGTTTTGTTTTAGGTGAGGAAGGTCTCGAACTCACCGCGCTTAAGGCGCCTGCGCATTATACCGTAAGATCGGTTATAAATCAAGGGCCGGTGTGTCGTCGTGCAAGCGGCGGCCTCAGCATCCCTGTCACGTTCTGCAGACTATATTTATTCATTGATATATAGATGATACTGTATAGACAGACAACTCTTTAACCTGAATATCGCCGTCGGCAAAAAGCTGAATCCCCTGTGCATTTTCCGGGGCATAGGAACGTATACTGATTGCCTTATCGCCATTGAAAAATCCTTCGACAAGAGATCTGTCAATAAAGATCTCCATCATCAGCAGCCCGTCTTTCAGTGGCAGCGGACCGTTTACCACGGTAACAGCAGCAGCCTTCCCGCGATTGCCTGTAAAGCCGTCAATTGTCCCTTTGTCTGCATAATAGGTAAACGTTGTCTGGTTTCTTCTGCCCTCCGCCTTGCAGGTCAGGCCAACGGTCCGGCTTTCCTGCGGCGCGACAACGGCTTTGATGTACAGCATATCACCGTTAATCCGGCTCAGCGTCTCATTGGCTTTTCCGAGATCAGCATCCTTCAGGGAAACCAGTTCTTCGTCCAGCAGCTCATACAGGCGCGGATCCGGTTCAATACAGACATCCGTTCCTTCGTCATTCAGGAAGATATTCCGGGTCAGGCCGACGCAGTGCGCCCATCCGGCGGCTCCCTCCTCCGGTCCGGTTCGTTGATCCTGCATAATACTGAACATACAGGTCCTGCCGGTTACCGGATCAGCCAGAACGCTGGGACCTGTGAAGACATTGCTGCCGTAATCCAGCATCCGCGGCAGACTGCCCATCGATTCATCGGGAGTAAATCGACCGCTTTCCTGATCGAAACTGCCAATCCAGTAGTAGACTTTGTTATCCGCAATCCCCGCCGGCGCCGGCGAGATGAAGAAAGCATATTTCGTGATCGTCCCGGCTTTATTCTGAAGCGGCAGCAGAATCGGAAGCTCCCAGCTTGTCCCGTAGATCACCGACTGATCCTGCATTTCATAAACCGGTCCTTTATACTCCCAGGCCATATCAATCGTTCCGTCCGCCTTCACTTCAAGCCGGTCCGTCACATAAAGCAGCGCGCTGCCGCCGGTGCCCTCGCCGCTTCCGGAGCAGATCAGCATATACCACCGGTCTCCTTCCTTCCAGATATGCGGATCCCTGAATTCCCCGGCCCTTCCCTGTCCCGGCTGCTGCGCGATGGCCAGCTGATCGTAAACAATCCATTCCGTCAGCTCCGGATCATTCAGGTCTGCCGGCCGGGCCGCGCCGATATTCTGATTGGAAATCAGGCCTTCCCTCCGGAAACTGTCATTTCCCGCAGTAAAGAACAGAACAGGAATCCCATTCCGGTCCAGGGTTGCCCCTCCGGACCAGACGCCATCCGGAACGACAGAGTTTTCTGTTGGCACAATGGCGTCCTGAACCGGCCGCCAGTGAACGGTGTCGTTGCTGACAAGGTGTCCCCAGCAGATATTCCGCCAATAGGTCCCGATGCTGTTGCTCTGGAAAAACAGATGATACACGCCGTTATAATACAGCGGCGCATGCGGTTCATTCATCCAGTGCTGGTAAGGTCCGCCGTGGTATTGGGTTTTATAAGCGTCACCGGTCAGAATATTCTCCGGTCCTATATCCGAATAGCTGACCGGCGGCGCTTCCGCGTCCGCGAGCGCTTCAATCTCATGCATATCCAGCGCCCGGTCAAATACTTTCAGTTCGTCCATCAGGCCGCAGAACATCCGGTAATTCCCGGCGCCGATCTGCTCCCCGTAAGCATTTTTCCCGATAAACAGGCTTTCATTCCGTGCCGGTGCAATTTCGGATCCTGCCGGAACATCCATGGATGAAGCTTCCGCTCCGTTCAGGTAAAGCGACAGCTTCCCTGCTTTCCCATCGAAAACCGCAGCGATATGGTTCCATTCATTCCGGGCCAGTCGTTCATCATCTGCCCAGAGCGTATACCAGCCGTCCCCGGTTCCCACTTCCACGCAGGGGCGGCCGAAGCGCTGATAACCAAGGATCACGCCCTGGTTTCCCGCTTTGTAATACTGGCCCAGGATTGCCGTCAGATGCGCGTTTCCCTGCTCCGCGGCATCGGGATCATCCCACTCAAAAGCTCTTGGCGCCACCCAGGCGCTGACAGTCAGTGCGTTTCCGGCCAGGCAGAGATCAGAAGCCGGCCATGCAATGCACGTAGAACATCCGTCAAAAAGCAAAGACCCGTTCTCCACGCCTGTATCACGCCACTGCGGGTCCATTGGATCGGCAGATGTCAGGAACTGATACCGGACATTTCCGTCCGGCAGGCGCCCTGAAGCATCCCGGATGACGGAACCGGCTCCTTCGTCAAAGGAAAGGTACAGCAGCATATCATTCCGTGCCGGTTCTGCAAGGGAAGAGGATATCGTCAGGATGAACAGAACCAGGACCAGAAGCAAAGCCTTCCTCATGGTTTTTCCTCCATAAAGCAATGCCGGCAGAATCATTGTTCCGCCGGCAGAAAGTTATTTCAGATGATGTGCTTTCACTGAAAGGGTAATTGCGGCGTCCGCGGCAAAGGTGATCTGATCCGCTTCCGGCGGAGTAGGAATCAGGGAGGTGATTACCCGTTCCCCGTCATTCACGAACAACTCGACGCTCTCCTTGTCCATCAGCAGACGCAGGGTCAGCTTTCCATCCTGCACTTCAGCCGGGACATGCCTCGTATGGGCAATATCCCGGTGGGACCCGCCGTGGCTGCGGTCAAACACCAGCTCGCCCCGGGCCAGATCGCAGCGGATCTGCACATAATGATTCGCGTCCCTGGCCACATGCAGCGTAAAGCGGCGGCAGGATGAACCTTCCGGATACAGTTCCACAGTCATGTCCATCAGCCTGCCCTGAACTCCCTCAAGGGATACCGATTCCTGCACGCTCACCCGTTCATGGATCACCGAATCCTGCCAAAGGCTTTCAATCTCACGGACAGGACGCTGGCAGAGCCGGTTTTTCCGGATGAAGAGTTCCCGCGGAACGCTCATCTGGCCATACCACGGATGCCTGCGCGGCGCTTCCTTACAGGTTTCCCAGTTATCCATCCAGCCGATCATAATGCGACGTCCGTCCGGAACCGCAACGGTCTGGGAAGCATAATAATTCAGGCCGTGGTCCACAGGCTGAATGTAATCTCTTTCAAACCTGCAGTCCTTTTCATCAAAGGTTCCGAGAATTGCCACGGTTCCGAAACCCGCGTGGAATTCTTCCCTTGCGTGCATTTCCTGCGGGCTGACAAGCAGGACCTGGGTTCCGTCCAGCTCAAAGAAGTCCGGGCATTCCCACATCCGGCCGTATTCCCCGCAGCTCGCGTCAATCTCGCCCGTGAAACGCCAGTCCAGGCCGTCCCGGCTTTCCAGCAGTACGATCGCGCCTTTCCTCTCCTCATGCAGATTTGCCACGACCATCCGATAGGTTCCGTCTTTTTCAAGCCAGATATGGGGATCCCTGAAATCAAACTCATTGTATCCCTGCGGCAGATGGGCATGGCGAACCACCGGATTCAGAAGGGACTTTTCAAAATCCGTCCCGTCTCCGACCGCGATACACTGCGCCTGCGTCTCCCGCCGGAAGGTACTCGCCGGCTGGACGCCTGTATAGCAAAGCATCAGCCTGCCGTCCGGCATTTCCACCGCGCTTCCGGAAAAGCATCCGCCGGCGTCCGCTTCCGTATCCGGAGCCAGCGCGCAGGGTAAATAGGTCCAGTGGAGCAGATCGGAGCTGACGGCATGTCCCCAGTGCATCGGCCCCCACTGGCGGGAAAACGGATGGTACTGGTAAAATAAATGATACTGTCCCTGATAAAAGCAAAACCCGTTGGGATCATTCATCCAGCCAACCAAAGGAGTCAGGTGAAACAAAGGCCGTTCGTCCGCATTCAGCCTGATCGCTCTCTCCCGTTCATATTCGCGCACCCGCTGAAGCGGTTCCGGGATCCTGTTCATAGATTACCTCCGGTTATTATCATTGCTTAAGGAAATCCTGATTCATTTCCATCTGTCAGTGCCTTATTCGCCGGTATCTGCGCACAGATTGTTCATTCAGTCCTAAAACCGGGAGCCGCAGAACGGCTCCCGGAAAAGGAGAATGAAAAAGATCACTGCACTGCCATATAGCGATCGTAGGCGTCCTGGTAAATCCGTTCCAGTTCGCTCAGGCCGCACCGTTCGAGGAAGGCTTTGTATGCTTCCCACTCCTCATCGGTCGGACCGCCGTTCTTGATCCAGTTCGCTTCGTACTCAGACTGGGCTTTCTCCAGATCAGGCTTGTAGTAGTCGATGTCATCCAGCTCAGACTGGGTCAGCACGACGTCCAGCGGATACCGGGTATCATCTTCCACGAAAGTCATCCAGAAATCGTACAGGTCAGCCAGGCGCTCCTGGGCACGGGGTTCCATCTCGAACACTTCGTTGTAGTATTCTGCCAGGATCAGCTTGGGTCCCGCCACTTCGGACGAGGATTTCAGTTCGCCGGCAGACTTGTTGAACTTCTCACGGGCTTCATCGTCGGTGATGGACTTCCACAGGCCGCTGTCGGTCTTGCCGGTGAAGAACACATCAATGGGGCCGTACTGCAGCTGCATCACATTCTCGCCCTCATACCACTGATCGTAGAAGGTCAGCAGTTTGGCGGGATCCTTGCACTCGCGGGTGATGGAGAGCTGACCTGCATTGACCTGGCCGCCGGTACGCAGCGTCACGTTGCAGGTGCCATCGGGGCCCTTCAGGACGGGCAGGTAAACATAATCCTTCGCATACTGTCCCGTAATCTCGGGAATTTCCCACCAGGTGGTCACACCCACGCGGCCGCCGCTGCACTTGGCGATCAGCTGGTTGGTATCCTGGGAGAACATTTCGAGATCCATCAGGCCGTCCGCATACCAGTCATGGAAGTAGGTGACGGCGGCACGGTAATTATCATCGTCGGAGACGAAGTTCACTTTGCCTTCCTTATTGACTGTCAGGTCCTGGGTCAGCGGGTTATCCATGTAGAAGTTGGTAAATCCGAAGCCGGCATAGAAGATATTCTGGCCCCAGCACCACTGATCAAAACCGGTGCTCATGGGGATCGTGGACCCGGCTTCGTTGCCGTAATACTTGGCAGACATGTCGTTTTCCTTGAAAGCGACCAGCACATCATGCAGTTCGTCCAGGGTCGTGGGCACGGCGAGTCCCAGATCGTCCAGCCATGCCTTATTGATCATGGAGAACTCCGGCACGCAGAAAATGGAGTAGCTCTTTTCCCGGCCGATACCCAGGGTTGTCATCTGTTCGCCGGCAGGCAGGCCGTAGATTTTCCCGTCCATGGTAATGGCAGCCCGGATCTCGGGATGCTTCTCGAGGATTGCGCTCAGGTTAGGCATGGTCTCCGGGGTGATATAGGGAGTCAGGTCGATAAAGGTTCCGGCCTGGCCATAGCGCATCAGATCATAGTTGCTGAAACCGCAGGCCTGGAAGGCGTCGATCGGAGTCTTGCTGGCGGCATTGCCGCTGATGCGGGTACCGACCACTTCACCCAGGCTGTCGGACCAGGTGTCCCAGGTGATTTTGATACCGGCTTTTTCCTGCATATCGAGCAGGACAGGATTGTTGTCATAACCGGTGGAAAGAGCCGAAATACCGCTCAGCACAATGAATTCCGTCTGGCCTTCCGCCGTGGAGACGGAAGCCAGGGACAGGATCATCATCATGGCCAGAAGAATGGAGACGAGCTTTTTCATGGGGAAACCTCCTTTGTGTTTGATGTTTTTATTTGCTGTGCGCTCCGGGCGCGATTAACCTTTAACAGCACCGGCCATCAGGCCCTTCTCGAAATATTTCTGTACAAAGGGATAGGCAATCAGCATAGGTGCGGCCGCGACGATGATGGAAGCGAACTTGATCATTTCCGTCATTTTGTTCAGCTCCGCGTAGCCGCCGCTGATCATGCTGGCCTGTGAAGCCGAAGCGGAAGACTTGATCAGAATGTTGCGCAGGACCAGGGGCAGCGGAGCCTGCTCATTGGTCATGTAAATCAGCGCCGTAAACCAGTCATTCCAATACGCCACCATGGAGAAAATGACCATGACGGAGAGGATCGGAAGAGAAAGCGGAATAATCATTGAGAAGAAAATCCGGAAATGGCTGGCACCGTCGATACTGGCCGCCTCCTTCAGGGATCCGGGGATGCTGTTCTCAAAATAGTTCCGCGCAATGATCGCGTTGCTGACCGCCACGCCGCCCGGCAGGAACATCGCCCAGATAGTCTGCATGATGCCGGTCTTCTGCACGATCAGGTAAGTGGGAATCAGTCCGCCGCCGAAGTACATGGTGATGATGAAGAAAATGCTGACGATCTTCTTTCCCGGAAGCTCTTTCACGGACAGCGGATAAGCCACCAGGTAAATCATGGCCACCGAGAAAATGGTGCCGACCACCGTGTACAGAATACTGTTGCCGTAACCGCGGACGATGTTCGGCTCCGCGAAAACAGCCTTATATCCGTCCAGCGTAGCCTGGCTCGGAAGCAGGAAAGTTTTTCCGGCGTACACATCATAGGGATCGGAGAAAGACGCGACCAGGACGTAATACAGCGGATAGGCAATGATCAGCAGGATAATCAGGGAGAATATGACCAGGATAATATCGCTGGTACGGTCGCTGAGGCCGCCAAGCTGGCCCTGCTTTCTTTTTGCAAAAACAGTCATCTTTATATCCTCCCTTCTTACACGAAGTTGACTTCGCCGTATTTCTTTGCGATACGGTTCACAACAACCAGCAGGACGATATTGATCGCCGTGTTGAACAGGCCTACCGCGGTACCAAGCTCATACTTGCCGCTGACGATACCCTGTTCATATACATAGATCGAAATGATATCACTGGTGGCCCGGTTCAGGTCCGTCTGCAGCAGGAACGCTTTTTCAAAGCCGACATTCATGATGCCGGAGACGCTCATGATCAGCTGCAGGATGATCATCGGGAGAAGGCAGGGAATATCAATGTGCAGGATCCGCTGGAACACGCTGGCACCGTCAACCGTTGCTGCTTCATACAGAGCCGGATCAATACTGGACAGAGTCGCCAGGTAAATGATTGTTCCCCAGCCGGCTTCCTGCCAGATACCGCTGGCAATATAGATCGTACGGAATGCGCTGGATTCTGTGAGAAAATCAATCTGGGTTCCCGCGATCAGGTTGATCAGGCCTCCGGAAGGAGAAAGGAAAATCCGCAGCATACCGCAGATAACCATCGTGGAAATGAAGTGCGGCGCATAAATCACGGTCTGTACGGTCCGTTTGAGTTTCTTGAACCGAAGCTGATTCAGGATCAGGCTCAGGATAATCGGCACCGGGAAACTCCACAGTAGTCCATAAACGCTCAGTTTAACCGTGTTCCACAGCATCCGGTCAAAAGTCGGCGCCCTGAAGAACCGCTCAAACCATTTCCAGCCTGCCCAGGGGCTTCCGGTGATGCCAAGCCCGGGGTTGTAATTCCGGAAAGCGATCTGGATGCCGTACATCGGACCATACTTATAGATAATCGTCAGTATCACCGGAATGAGCAGCAGCACATACAGCTGCCAGTTGTCCGTTATACGCCTGCCCAGGCTTTTGCGCTGCAGCTTAGCATTCCGGGGGACGGCGGACGTGGTCATAAGCATTCCTCCTGTCTTCGGCGGGTCGGATGAAGTATCTATGTAACGTTTCATGAATTCCATCTGTAAAATAACATAGCCACGGCAAATTGTCAATATGTTTTTTGGAGCACAAAGTATTTTTTTGTTATCGTATATTCATAAAATTGTCTTGACCTTTCAGAATGAAAATGATACGATTATTTCATGAAATCCGATGAAACGGAGTGAAATACAATGGCTAAAGGGAAAAGCGCGCCGACCATGGCCGACGTTGCGCGGGAGGCGGGCGTCGCCCTGGGCACGGTGTCCCGTGTTGTCAACGGAGAACAGGTTGGAGAAGAATACAGGGAAAAAGTACAGGCTGCCATCCGCCAGCTCGGGTATCGATACAACTCCAGCGGGCGCGCGCTGCGTACAGACAGCACCAATACCATCGCCCTCATCATTCCCAATACCATCAATCCGTATTTCTCCCTGTTGGTTCATCATATCAACTGTGAACTTGAAAAGCGCAATTACAAAATGATGCTCTGCTTTACGGAATATGACCGCAACCGGGAAATCGAGTTTATCCAGATGGCACAGCAAAACCGGGTTGACGGAGTTATTGCGCTGACCTACAACCCGAATCTGGTTATTCCGGAGGATATTCCTTTTGTGACCATCGACCGTTTTTTCTCTGTCTCGGTTCCCTGCGTCGCCTCCGATAACTTCGGCGGCGGCTGGATGGCTGCGAAAAAGCTGAAAGAACTCGGATGCACAAACACAGCCTTTATGCGCATCGGTTCAACGCTGACCCATGAGCCCAGCAAGCGCAAGGATGGTTTTGTCAGCGCCTGTGTGGAAATGGGTCTTCCTTTTGAAATAATGGCTCTGGAAGACGGCCAGCCGTTCAGCGAATTCGAACGTTTCCTTTCAGAACACATCAAGGACGGAAAACTGTCCTTTGACGGTCTTTTTATCGGGACGGACTCTTTGGCCTGGCGGATTATCCAGCTGCTGAAGAAAATGAACATCCGTGTTCCGGAAGACGTTCAGGTCATCGGCTTTGACGGAATCCGGATCTTCGGCGATCAGGATTATGCCGTATCCACCATCGTTCAGCCGGTCCAGGAGATTGCAGAAGCCTGTGTCAGCACCGTGCTTTCCAGGCATTTATCCAGCGTTCCTTCTCTGATCTGCCTTCCTGTGTCCTATGCCTACGGCGGCACAACAAAAGAATGAGAGGAAAAAAGCCATGTATGATGTCATCGCCCTGGGAGAACTGCTGATTGATTTTGCCCCGCAATCCGTGAATGAAACGGGATACCCGGTCCTTGCCGCCAATCCAGGCGGCGCCCCCGGCAATTTTCTGGCAGCGCTGGCCAGGTACGGATGCAAAACCGCGATGATCGGCAAGGTTGGCGACGATACTTTCGGCAGACTGCTGATCGGGACCCTGAAGGAAGCCGGCATCGATACGGCCGGTGTCATCACCGATCCGGACGTTTTCACGACCCTTGCCTTTGTTTCCCTGGACGCCTCAGGAAACCGAGACTTCAGCTTTGCCCGGAAGCCGGGCGCAGATACCTGCCTGAAACCTGAGGAAATCAATGAGTCCCTGTTCTCCGAGGCGAAAGTTTTCCACTTCGGCACGCTTTCACTGACAGATGAACCATCTGCTTCCGCAACCCGCCGGGCTGTAGAACTGGCAAAAAAGTACGGCTTGCTGGTCAGTGTGGATCCAAATCTTCGCAAACCATTATGGAAATGCGAAGAGGACGCAAAGGCAGCCATCGAATGGAGCCTCCGTCAGGCTGATATCGTAAAAATCAGCGATGAGGAAATAGACTGGCTTTGGGGGCTTTCTCCTGAAGAAGGAGCTTGGAAGCTCCTGACTGAATACAATGCATCCCTGGTATATGCCACCCTGGGCCCCAGAGGATGCTATGCGGCAACCCGCCGTCAGGCAGTAAACGTTCAGAGTCCGTCCGGCATCCATGTAGTCGACACAACCGGTGCGGGTGACATTTTCGGCGGCAGCGCAATGAGTCAGTTTATTCAGTGCGGCAAATCTCCCTCGCAATTATCTGAGGAAGACTTGAAAAAAATAGTGCGATTCGCATGCACAGCCGCCAGCCTTTCCACGCAAAAACACGGCGGCATCACCAGTGTGCCTGATATGGCGCAGATCATCTCGTTGCTGGAAAACAGGTGATCAGCGGTTAGCATTTCTATTGTATCATCCAACATTTATTTGTCATTTCATATTGTGTATAACGGCGATCGTTTCGCAAGAAGCGAAACAGAGTGCGGCAATGAGACAACCTGCGTGCCACATTTCACCAGGCGTTTGGAAGCCTCTTAAACAAAAACAGGCCTGAGGAATATTCCTCAGGCCAATAACACTTTATTCCTGATTACTCTTTGGGTCCTTTGATTCCGAAGGTAATCATGCTGCCCATGGACCGCAGGTTTGGCTGACCCTGGATAACTACCTTGCCGTTGAAGAACATGCAGGCCGTCCCGCCGCCGTCCAGGTTCAGGGCTTCCGTACAGCCCAGTTCCAGCATTTTGTCCGCCAGCCAGCTCAGCCGGACGCCGGCGTATTTGTCCTTCGGCCGTCCCCGGACGATAATGGCAATATAGTGGTAGGGTTCGATCATGCCCAGGCCGGTGAGGGGTTCCATCTGTTCATAGTAGCCGCAGCCTTCCACCGCTTCCTTCTCGTTGATCTTTCCCTCATGGATCAGCCAGGGACCGAAGGCAAAGGTGTGCACCGCGCCCTGATCCAGATACTCCTGCGCGGTCAGCTCATCGGAAATATGGGTCTTCATGCTGCCGTCCTGATACACGGCCAGCGTATCCAGGCAGGGACGGTGCCGGCCGTACTTGCTGCCGGTTGCTTTCGTCTTCTCCCAGCGGATTTCCCCGTTGCGGATGATCACCCCGGGCTGTACCACATTGGTTTTCCGGAGAATATTCTGCTGCCGGGATCCGTAATAATCGTCCGACATGGCAAAAATACAGGGATGTTTCTGCACCAGCAGTTCCGGGCTGACCTGGTTGACGCCCTCCGGCCATTTTCCTTTCGGTGCGGTCAGGATCGCGGTCATCGGTTCCTTTTCGGACGCCCAGATCTCCGCCACGCAGTATTCCCGGATTTTCTTCTTGTTGTACTGTTCCCGGACCCGGGTGATTTTCACCGACAGGTCCTTCGACGCGTACTGCCAGATTCCGTTTTCCGCATCCTCCAGCAGGTATTCCTCCCCGGGATTCTCTCCGGTCAGGAAACCATTTTCGTCAAAGTGCCATTCCCCGGCAGTTTCCTCCGCAAGGGAAACTCCGTGCAAAGCGAACAGCAGTGCCAGGAGAAGTACTGATAAGCGTTTCATTGTGTTCAAGCTTCTTCTTTGTTCCTCTGTTTCAATTTAGTCGGAATGACATCTTATTCGGCAAACATTGTATAATGATGAATTATGAATTATGAATTGTGAATTATTTCTTCAGTCCGAAAGCAATCATGCTGCCAAGGTTCCGGAGGTTCTTGGCCTCCATGTTTCCGTGAATGATGATTTTGTTGTTGAATGCCAGGGCCACCGTGTCACCGCCGTCCAGGTTCAGGGCTTCCGTGCAGCCGTACTCCAGCATCTTATCCGCCAGCCAGGTCAGCTTATAGCCCTGGTATTTCTTCGTCGGTCTGCCGGCAGTCACGATCAGGATATAGTGATAAGGCTCAATCATTCCCAGGGCTACCCGGGGTTCGGAATAGTTGTTGATCTTTTCCAGGTTCGGATGTACCTGTCCCTCCGACAGCAGCCAGGGGCCGAAGGCAAACACCTGCACTGCGCCCTGTTCCAGGTACTCCTCCGCGGTCAGCGCGTCGCAGTCAAAGGTCTTCATGCTGCCGTCCTGATATACCGCCATGGTATCCAGGTTCGGCCAGGAGCGCTTCTTTTTACTGTTGCGGGTTTTGGTGGCGATCACTTCACCGTTGCGGATGATCACGCCGTGATAATCATACTTGGTTTTTCCCTTGCCGACAGGAATGATCCGCAGGCCGTACATATCGTCGGAAACCGCCAGCACAGAGGGGTTCTTTTCGATCAGGTCCTCCACATGGCGCTGTTCCATGCCGGCGTATGCCACGCCCTTCAGCTTCAGGCTGTCCTTGGGAGCGGACTGGATCACGCCCAGCGGGGAATCGGGAGAAGTCCAGATTTCCGCTACGCAGTATTCCTGCTTCTTTTTCTTCTTCGTCTGTTCCCGGAAACGGTTGATTTTAATCGACAGGTCTTTGGAGGCATACTGCCAGACGCCCTTGTCCTCGTCCTCGAGGATATACTCCTCCCCGGGATTGTCCTCCCCGGTCAGGAAGCCCTTTTCGTCGAAGTGCCAGCCGTCCTTCTCCGTCTCCTCCGCAAGGGAGAGGCCAGGCAGCAGGAGGAGCAGAACCATCAGCAGGCTTGTCAGTTTCTTCATCATCTTCATCGTTACGGTTTCTTCTTTCGAATATAGTACTTACGGAGGATTGCCGCGTTCAGCCTGGCCGGCAGCAGTTTGTGCACATACACCGCCAGGTGCTGATCCGGACTGGCGACCCGTTTCCGGAAGGGAATCTTCTTTTTGTCCAGCGTCCTGGCAATCTTCCGGCCCAGGATATCCGGATCGGAGCCGTTATGCTCGTCATGGGCAATGACGGAAACAGAGCTTTCATATTCTGAGGCATAGGGAGAGGCGTCGGACATGGCCGCCGCGTGGGGACGGTACTTGTCGCTTCCGCTCCGGTGATCCCCGGGTTCCACCAGCATCACCTGGATGCCGAAGGGTTTCACCTCCAGGGCCAGGCATTCCGCGTATCCTTCGATCGCGTGTTTGCTGGCGGTATAGGCGCTCTGGAAAGGAATCCCCATCAGGCCGTTAATAGAGGAAAACAGGACAATCTTTCCGTGTCCCTGCTTTCTCATCAGCGGAAGCACCGTCCGGTTGACCCGGACCATTCCCAGGTAATTGGTATCGATGACGCGGCGGAATTCCTCCGTGCCGGTTTCCTCACAGGAACCCAGCACCAGCATGCCCGCGCACTGCACCAGCGCGTCCGGCAGGGCGATCTCCGCCGCTTTTTCGCAGAAGCGCCGGACGCTGTCTTCATCCGTCACGTCCAGCTTCAGGCGGTACATGCCGTCTTTTTCGCCTTCCTCAAAGCTGCGGGCGCCGGCAATCACGCGCCAGCCGTCCTTCTGCAGCTGCATAGCTGTATGAAGCCCCAGACCGCTGGAAGCGCCGGTTACCCAGACCGTTTTCTGCCCGCTCATGTTTCCCGACCTCCGCCCTTCTCCGTCAAGCCCGTTGAGTCACAACACATCACGGGATATTTTAATATACCCGCTCCCTTTTCGCAAGTATGGCACGCAGAGCGGCTTCGCCAAATGAAGAATGAAAAATGAAGAATGAAGAATTGTGATTACTCTGTTCCAGATATTTAGCGTAATGGTGTTCCGATTGCATTGGATATCGGAACGGTCTCTGGCTAACACTCTTATTATTCATTTTTAAGTCTTCAGTTTTCAATATTCATTTCCAAATGAAAACACTCCCGAAGAAGCTTCGGGAGTGTTGATCATTTGGACTTATTTGTTCATTGCTTCCTGCACAGCCACGGCCACAGCCACGGTCATACCGACCATGGGGTTGTTGCCGGCGCCCAGGAATCCCATCATTTCCACGTGAGCGGGAACGGAGGAAGAACCGGCGAACTGCGCGTCAGAGTGCATACGGCCCATGGTATCGGTCATGCCGTAGGAGGCAGGGCCGGCAGCCATGTTGTCGGGATGCAGGGTACGGCCGGTGCCGCCGCCGGAAGCCACGGAGAAGTACTTCTTGCCGGCTTCCCAGCGTTCCTTCTTGTAGGTGCCCGCAACGGGGTGCTGGAAACGGGTGGGGTTGGTGGAGTTACCGGTGATGGAGATGTCAGCGCCTTCATGCCACATGATGGCAACGCCTTCACGCACATCGTCCGCGCCGTAGCAGTTAACCTTGGCACGGTCGCCGGTGGAATAAGCGGTCTTCTTGACCACGGTCAGCGCGTGATCTTCCTTCACGTCAGCGGACAGGTAGTCATACTTGGTCTGCACATAGGTGAAGCCGTTGATCCGGGAAATGATCATGGCGGCGTCCTTGCCCAGGCCGTTCAGGATAACCCGGAGGGGCTTTTTACGAACCTTGTTGGCGTTCAGGGCGATTTTGATGGCACCCTCAGCAGCAGCGAAGGATTCGTGGCCGGCCAGGAAAGCGAAGCACTCGGTTTCCTCGTCCAGCAGCATGGCGCCCAGGTTGCCGTGGCCGATACCGACCTGGCGCTGGTCCGCAACAGAACCGGGGATGCAGAAGGCCTGCAGAGCGGTGCCGATCCACTTGGCGGCTTCAGCAGCGTTCTTGGCGCCTTCCTTGATAGCAATAGCGGCGCCCAGTTCATAGGCCCACTTTACGTTTTCGAAGCAGATGGGCTGTGTGCTTTCCACGATGGAGTAAGCGTCAACGCCCTTGCCGTTGGTGAAAGCCTTCACCTCTTCGAAGTTTTTGAATCCGTACTTGTCCAGGACAGGCTGCAGCTGAGGCATGCGGCCTTCATAGTTCTCAAACAAAGCCATTTGTCTCACACCTCCCCTTATTCCTTACGCGGGTCAATCCACTTGACCGCGCCGTCTTCAGCCTTGAACCGGCCGTAAGTGCCCAGGTTCTTTTCGTACGCTTCATTGGGGGACATGCCCTTCTTGATAGCGTCCATCATCTTGCCCAGGCTCAGGAACTGGTAACCGCAGACCTGATCGTCCTTGTCCAGTGCCATCTTGACCACATAGCCTTCGGTCATTTCCAGGTAACGGGTGCCCTTTTCACGGGTGCCGTACATGGTACCGACCATGGAACGCAGGCCCTTGCCCAGGTCTTCCAGACCGGCGCCGATGCGCAGACCGTCGTCAGAGAAAGCGCTCTGGGTGCGGCCGTACACGATCTGCAGGAACAGTTCCCGCATGGCGGTGTTGATAGCGTCGCAAACCAGGTCGGTGTTCAGGGCTTCCAGGATAGTTTTGCCGGGCAGAATTTCACTGGCCATAGCGGCGGAATGGGTCATACCGGAGCAACCGATGGTCTCCACCAGTGCTTCCTCGATGACGCCGTTCTTCACGTTCAGGCTCAGTTTGCAGGTGCCCTGCTGGGGAGCGCACCAGCCGATGCCGTGAGTATAACCGGAGATATCTTTAATCTCCTTGGCCTGAATCCATTTTCCCTCTTCGGGAATCGGCGCGGGGCCATGATTCGGACCCTTCGCAACACAGACCATTTCTTCCACTTCTTTGGTGTATTGCATGTGAATCGGTTCCTCCTGTCTCAGGTTGATAATATTATGTTGATTGGTAACCAATTAAGTATAACACATCCGGCAAATTCTGTACAACCTTTAATTTATAAAACAAACAGAGCACAGAGACAATGCACAATGCACAATGCACAATGCACAATGCACAATGCACAATGAGATTATACTCTTCCTTTTGCAAGCCAGTCCGATATCAGCTTTACATATAAAAGGGCCTGCAGGCAAGAGTCCCTATGCCGCAGGTCCTTATACATTCTGAATTATATGAATTGCAATCAAGCGAGCGCTTTCAGCACTTCCCTGATGGCTGCGAACGCTTTTTCCGCGCTGTGCTTCACATTCTTTTCAAAGTCCGCGCCGGTTCCGTCAAATGCGTCGCTGATGCACTTGATAGACAGGCACTTTACGCCGCTGCGTTCACACACCCGGGCAATGGCGGCCAGTTCCATCTCACACAGGCCGCAGCCGGACTCCGCCAGCTTCAGCTTGGTCTCCCGGTTTTCCACAAATTTATCCGCGCTGGCTACCGAGATCTTCCGGATGCCGGGAATCTTTTCCGTCACCAGGCTGATCAGATCCGCGTCCAGAGGAATGAACTCATCCGGATACTCCTCGTACTGACCCACTTTGGCAGCACCGAAGGCGGTGATATCAAAATCATAGTGCCAGGCCTTCTCCGCCACGAAGAGATCCTCCACCTTCAGGCTCCTGTCCAGGGCGCCGGTGACGCCGAAGTTCAGGATCAGCTCACAGCCGTATTTCACGATCAGCAGCATGGTGGCCGAGGCCGCGTCAATCTCCCCGCAGCCGGAGCATACGGCATAGATTTCATGTCCTTCCATCCGGGTTTTATAGACGGTTCTGCCCGCAACAATCTCCTCGGTTCTCTTCTCCCCGCTCTGCAGGAAAGCTTCCAGTTCCCGGGTAATGGCAATCAAAAGACCTATTTTCATTGTCTCACCGTCCCTAACATTATATGATTCTTCATTTTTCATTCTTCATTATTTGAAAAAAGAAGGCTGTCTGATGACAGCCTTCTTTCATTCAAATCTTACTTCTGCATTGCGGCGATCTCAGCGGCCAGGTCATCCTTCCGCTTTTCGATGCCTTCACCGCGCTCGAAGCGGCTGAACTTCACAACGTCCAGCTCAGCGCCGGCAGCCTTGGCGATTTCGCCCATCAGACCCTTGATGTTCTTATCGGGATCCTTGACGAAGGGCTGCTCGAGCAGGCACACTTCCTTGTAGTACTTCTCGATCCGGCCTTCGACCATGCGGTCGACGATCTTCTCGGGCTTGCCTTCGTTCAGAGCCTGGGCGCGAAGGATTTCCTTTTCCTTCTCCAGCTTCTCAACGTCCACTTCCTCGCGGCGGACCGCTTCGGGCTTGGCAGCGGCAATCTGCAGGGCCAGGTCATGGGCGAAGGTCTTCACGTCTTCGCTGGCACGGCCGGCAGCGTCAGCAGCAACTTCGACCATAACGCCGACTTTGCCGCCCAGGTGAATGTAGGTGGAAACCACACCGGTGGTCTCATAGCGGCTGAAGCGGCGGACGGAAATCTTCTCACCGATCGCCACGGTCGCGTCGCTGACCAGGTCGGAAATGGTCTTGCTGTTGTCGTCCACGAAAGCCTGAGCCATCAGGGCATCCACATCAGCGGGGTTGGCCAGGGCAACCTGCTTGGCCACTTTGTTGGCGAAGCCGATGAAGTTATCGGTCTTGGCAACGAAGTCGGTCTCGCAGTTCACTTCGACGATGGCACCGATGGTGCTGTCTTCGTTGGTGTACTGGGCCACAACGCCTTCAGCGGCGATACGGCTGGCCTTCTTGGCAGCCTGGCTCAGTCCCTTTTCACGCAGCCATTCAATGGCCTTGTCCATATCTCCGTCGCTCTCGACCAGGGCCTTTTTGCAGTCCATCATGCCGGCGCTGGTGCGCTCGCGCAGCTCTTTAACCATAGCGGAAGTAATTGCTGCCATTGGAATCATCCTCTCTTATTTCATTTACAGTGATGAAGACATTAAGAAATCATTTTTCATTCTTAATTCTTCATTCTTCATTTCGAATTACGCTTCGGTAGCTTCCTCAGCGGGCTTTTCTTCGGCTTCGGCGGGAGCTTCTTCAGCTTCAACCTGCTCGCCCTGCTTGCCTTCCAGCACAGCGTCGGCCAGCTTGCCGGCGATCAGCTTCACGGCGCGGATGGCGTCGTCGTTGCCGGGGATGACGTAGTCGATTTCGTCAGGATCGCAGTTGGTATCAACGATACCCACGATCGGGATGCCCAGGATGCGGGCTTCGGTCACGGCGATGTGCTCCTTGCGGGGGTCCACAACGAACAGGGCGCCGGGCAGCTTCTTCATCTCACGGATACCGCCCAGGTTGGTTTCCAGCTTTTCCCGCTCGTGGATCAGCTTGATAACTTCCTTCTTGGGCAGCACGTCGAACTGGCCGTTCTGTTCCATCTTGTCGATCTGGTTCAGACGCTCAATCCGGGTGCGGATGGTCTTGAAGTTGGTCAGCATACCGCCCAGCCAGCGGTTGTTGACATAGAACATGTTGCAGCGTTTGGCTTCGGATTCGATGGATTCCTGAGCCTGCTTTTTGGTGCCGACGAACAGGATGCTCTTGCCTTCCATCGCGATGTCGCGGACGAAAGCATAAGCTTCATCAACCTTGCGGACTGTCTTCTGCAGGTCGATGATATAGATGCCGTTACGTTCGGTGAAGATGTACTGCGCCATCTTCGGGTTCCACCGGCGGGTCTGATGACCGAAGTGTACGCCGGCTTCCAGAAGCTGTTTCATGGAAATGACTGCCATAGGGGTTCCCTCCTTGTTATTTTCCACCCCTTTCCCTTGTGCGGCCGGCCACCGCGGAGTGCGGCACAAGCAGTCGCAGGGAAAAGGTGCGTAATCGGATGGATTTTACCATACATTTCAACCAAAAGCAAGTTTTTCCGAGCGGATTTATTTCTTTACTTTCCAAGGCTTCAGATGGTATAATCTGACCAGGCAAACGGCCGAAAATTACATTTTTACAATATGGAGGTAAGTCATCATGAAATGGGTATGTCCCGTATGCGGATACGTACACGAAGGTCCCGAACCGCCCGAAAAGTGCCCCGTCTGTAAAGTTCCCGGTTCCAAGTTCATCAAGCAGGAAGGCGAAATGACCTGGGCTGCCGAGCATGTGATCGGCGTCGCCAAGGACGTTCCGGAAGAAATCAAGGCCGGTCTGCGCGCCAACTTTGAAGGCGAATGCACCGAAGTCGGCATGTACCTGGCCATGGGCCGCGCCGCTGCCCGTGAAGGGTATCCGGAGATCGCGGAATACTGGAAGACCGCCGCTTTTGAAGAAGCGGAGCACGCCGCCAAGTTCGCCGAGCTGCTGGGCGAAGTTGTCTCCCCCAGCACGAAGGAAAACCTGCGCGTCCGCGTGGAAGCCGAGAACGGCGCCACCCAGGGCAAGACCGACCTGGCCAAGAAAGCCAAGGAGCTGGGCCTGGACGCCATCCACGACACCGTGCATGAAATGGCCCGCGACGAAGCCCGCCACGGCAAGGCCTTCAAGGGTCTGCTGGAACGGTACTTCGGAAAGTAATCTCCAATACATCCCAACCGGGGCAGAACGGACGCATTCCGTTCTGCCCTGTTTATTTGCAAAAAAACAACACGGAAAAAGAAAAAAAGCAGGTTCTATTTTTCTCTATCCGGTGTGGTATCCTGCGCGCTTTCATGCTATCCTGTGTACAAATCAAAGCTATTCCTGCAGTATGAAGAGACCGGAGGACACCGGAATGAACAAAACAGACCTGCTGCGCACCCTGAAATCCTTTTTCCTGGAAAAGCTGCCGAAGGCTCTGCTTTTCTATATTCTTGCGCCGCTTTTGTGCATCGTCTTCCTTTCAAAGCCCATCGGCGAAGCAGCCTGCCGGAGCGAAACAGCCGCTTTCCTGATCCTGCTGGCCGCCCTGGCCGCCGTGATCCTGAACTGGCTGGTCTATACGGTCCGCCGCCGGAAACGCCCTTCCACCCTGGTGTTTTCCTACGGCATCCTGTGCCTGCTGATCGCCGCGTATATGGAGCATGAGGCAGTGCCCGCGGACAGCGCCCTGTCCGCCACCCTGGCCATTATCTGCGGTTCCCTGATGATGATCTTTTTCCTCGTGCTCAGCCACTGGTTCGCCTCGCGCCGCCATTCCAAAGCAGCCCTTGCTATCGCCGTCGGCCTCCGGATTGCCTTCGGCGTGGTCCTCTTCTTCATGGCCTGCCAGGTCTTCCGGGATTTTGAGACCCGCTGCGTCTCCCGGGAAACCTGGATCACCACAGCGATCCTGATCGCCCTCCTGCTGGCGGCCGCCGCGCCGCGGCTGCTTACCCTCATCCGCCGTTCCTTCCTGCGCCGCCGGGCCACCGCCCAGACGGAAGGGACCATTACCCGGATCATCGGGGAGACCCATCTGGACCTGGATGACGATCCCGTCACCCTGTTCCATTGCACGGTTCAGTATACCGTCAGCGATCACTCCTATGAAACGCAGGCCAGCGTGACCCGCCATTTCCTCCGGAGATACGGGAAAGAGAACTTCATCGGCCGGAAAATCCCCGTTTTCTATGACCCGTCCGATCCGGCCAAAGCGTTTATGAACCGGATCGACCGGCACGTCCTCGATCAGAAGGAGGAAGAACGGGAACAGGCGAACGGTACGGCACCAGCTTGAAATACCCCGTCGTATCCTTTATAATGCGAGCAGAAACTTCCTTATCTGATAATGACTTATTCTGAATTCCGGGAGGTGTGTCACACAGTGTTTGGTAAATTTATGATTGCTTTTCTGGTTATCCTTGCCGTGCTTGCGGGCATCGGTTACTGGATGAAGAAACGCGAGGCCTTCAAAAAAGGAGACATCAAAACGCCGGATCAGGCGCTGAACAATGTGGCTGACCTGGCGGATAATTTCAACCGTGCAAGGTATCAGGATCAGGATGGCAAATAACCAAAACCGGACAAGGGGACGGTTCTTTTGTCTGGTTCTGTTGTCCCTTCTTCTGCTGTTCAGCGCCTTTCCGGCCGGTGCTGAATCCGCTGAGACTATTATTTATGAAGGAAACGCTTACCCCCGGGACGCCGAGTATATCGACCTGGGGGATTTTGTCGTTACGGACTTTGACGCCTTTACCGCGTTTCTGGACCGGATGCCCGCCCTGCGCCAGGTGGACATGTGGCAGAACCGGATGACCTCCGGCCAGTGTGACATGCTGGCCGCCCGTTATCCCGGGATGCGCTGGGGCTGGACCATGGTCATCAAAAACTGGAACCATGAGCACCTGATCCGCACGGACGCCACGTCCTGGTCCACCCTGCACAACAACAAGAGCGCCAAGCACAGCAGCGAGGATCTTTCCGTCCTGAAGTACTGCTGGAACCTGATGGCGCTGGACGTGGGCCATAACAAGATAGACAGCCTGGAATTCCTGTACGATCTGCCGAACCTGCGGGTGCTGATCCTGGCCTGCAACGCGGTCACGGATATCACCCCCATTGCCACCCTGCAGCACCTGGAATATGCTGAGCTTTTCAACAACAAAATCACCGATATCACGCCGCTGAAGGACCTGCCCCACCTGATGGACCTGAACCTGGGCTTCAACCGGATTGCGGACCTGAGCCCGCTGGAGAACATCAAAACGCTTCAGCGTCTCTGGCTTTTCTCCTCCCAGCGGATCAACAAAGCCCCCGATCCCCTGGCTGTGGAAGCTCTCCGCGCCGCCCTTCCGGACGCGCAGATCGATACCGTGCATCATCCCACCACCGGCACCTGGCGCTACGTCTCCGGCAACCGGAAACATCCCCACTATGCCGCCATCGTCCAGATGTTCGGGGAGGATCACCTGCATCCCCGGTATGAGTATGTTCCCTTTGAGGACAGCTGGACCCCGGAAGGCACAGCCGTACCGGTTGAAACCCCGTCTCCCGTGGCGGAAGGACCGGCGCTTCCCCTGAACACTCCCCAGGATTTTTCCGACAGGGGCTACCTGCTGCCCGTGGACTTCTCCGCCGGCAAAGCGCCGAAGGCGGAAGGATATATCAGCGGTCACGAATATACTGATTCCACCATTTCCGTCCAGACCGGAGAAGGCAACACCGGCTCCTGTGATTACTGGTATGCCCGGATTCAGCTGACCGACGCTTCCCAGATCCGGACCATGGCTGCCAGCCGGGACGGCAGTTTCCGCAGTTTCGGCCAGATGGACGCGCTCCGGCTTTCCGGCCTGTCCGGCGCCGTTGTCGCCGTCAACGGAGACTGCTGGAACAGCAGCGAAAAAAAGAACATGGGCTATATCATCCGCCAGGGCGTCCTGTACCAGAACAACCTGGGCGCCGCCGGCAGCTGGGATTCCATTCTGATGGACGTGCTCCTGATCGACGAGGACGGGGATTTCACCGTCCTGAAGAAACCCACGGAAGGAAAAATACCCGGTCTCCTGAACGGAAAACGGGTACTGAATGCTTTCTCCTTCGGTCCGCTCCTGGCGGAAAACGGCGAAGTGGTCAAAAACTATCATGAGGCTGATTTCTGGCTGGACATGGCCGCGGACAAGGCCCGCCAGCGCATGTGCATCTGCCAGACGGGTCCGCTGCAGTACCTGGTGCTCTGCTGTGCCGGACCCTATAAGGACAACGCGGGCATGACCCTGCGGGAGCTGGCTGAACTGGCCGTCTCGCTGGGCGCGAAAACTGCCTACAACCTGGACGGGGGCTATTCCACCCTGCTCTATTTCAACGGTGCCCGGCTCAATGAGTGCGGAAGCCGGGAGCACCGCCGTCTTCAGGATATCATTTACTTTGCTTCGGCGGAGTAGACAGCTCCTCCGATTTGCTCTTTTTCCAGGCTTCCTTGTACAGCCGCTCCAGGGAACGTTCCGTTCCGGGGCGGTAATTTTTTTGCAGGTATTCCGCAATGCTGCCCTGAACGCTGATCACCTCCCGGCGGAATTCCCGGGCGGAGGTGCGCAGCGCCTCGTTGCCCAGGGCAATCAGCTGTTCCGGCCGGTCGGAGGTGACCACCCGGACCCTCGCCCGGTTCCGGGCCAGCAGGGTCGTTTTTTCGATATAGGCGTCCGCGGTCTGCGCCTCCCGGGTATAGACCACATAGATATTCTTGTATTTTTCCGCGGAGCCGGGATTGCCTTTCACCTTATAGGCGTCAAAGACCAGGATCACTTCCCGGCCCGTCATGCCCGCGTAATCGCACATCAGCTCCGTCAGCTGCATCCGGGCCGCGTCAAAATTATCCTGCACCCGGTCCTTCCACTCATCCCAGGCAAACAGCACATTATAGCCGTCCACCAGCAGGATTTCCCCTTCCGGTGCCGGCGGCCGCTTTTCCGCCGGCAGGCTTTCCGCGGGCATTTCCTTCGGCACAGGGTTCATCAGCCTGCGGGCCTTCACCGGTCCGTAGGTTTTTTCAAAAATCAGGCGCAGCGCCTCTTCTTCCTCCGCGGAACCCCGGTAAGCGGACGCGCTTCCCGTCCGGACAGCCGTTACAGGCTCCGCCGCTGCTTTCCGGTCCTCCTTCAGGGGAAGATGCATATACTGCTCCACCTGATCCCAGGGAACCGAAACCCCGGCCCCGTGGGAACAGAACACGGAGTCCGCCGGATTCATCACATCCCGGAGCGGATCATAGCCCTTCTCCAGGATCACCTTCTCCGCGTCCGCGCAGGGAAGATACGCGGAAAAGGAAGCGGACATCCGTCCTGCCCCACCGGTCCGCGCGCTGAGCTCCCGGGCATAGTTCCGGCAGGCGGAAGCCGGCACCACCGCCCGGAGCTTCCGGAGTCCTTCCTCCGCGTCCTCCGGTCCCTCCGGCTTTCCGCCCATCAGGGTCAGATCGTTCATCACCCGCCCGAGGGCTTCCTGGGGCACGGTCACCTCCAGAGCCAGATAAGGCTCCAGCAGCACGCAGCCGGCTTTCATCAGTCCCTGGCGGACCGCCCGGTAGGTGGCCTGCCGGAAATCTCCGCCCTCCGTATGCTTCAGGTGGGCCTTTCCGGCAATCAGGGTAATCTTCATATCCGTGATCGGGGCGCCGGTCAGGATGCCCCGGTGTACTTTTTCCTGCAGGTGGGTCAGGATCAGCCGCTGCCAGTTCAGCGCCAGATCGTCCGTGGAAACATCCGTGTCAAAGACCAGGCCGCTGCCGGCGGGAAGCGGTTCCATCCATAAATGCACCTCCGCGTAATGGCGCAGCGGCTCATAATGGCCCACGCCCTCCGCCGGAGACATGATGGTTTCCCGGTACAGGACGCTGGTTTCACCGAAGGTGATTTCGATACCGAAGCGGTCCTTCATCTGCCGGCGGAGCACCTCCAGGTATACGTCCCCCATGGAGTGCACCCGGATTTCCCGGCGGGCTTCCACAAACTCTGTCTGCAGCAGCGGTTCCTCTTCCGTCAGCGTCTTCAGGCAGTCCAGCACCTTGTGCAGGTCCTCCCCCGGACCTGGAATCACACGGCAGGCATAGCAGGGGCGCAGGGTCTGCTCCCCTCTGATATATTCCGCGCCCAGGCCGTCCCCGGGCATGGCCTTCGTCAGTCCCGTGACGCAGCACAGCTCCCCGGCTTCCGCCCGCTGCGCCGAAGTATACCGGGCTCCGGAATACTGCCGGATCTCGGCGATCTTTTCCGTCCAGGAATTCTCCCCGGTACCACCGGTCACCTGATCCCGGGTTTTCAGTTCCCCGCCGGTCACCTTCAGGAAAGTCAGCCGGTTGCCCTGGGGATCCCGGGCAATCTTATACACCCGCGCGCCGAATTCCTTCGGCCAGGCCGTTTCCTCCGGGAAGGCGGCCAGGAAGTCCAGCAGGGGTTCCACGCCCTCATTCCGCAGAGCCGCGCCGAAGAAGCAGGGAAACAGTTTCCGGTCCCGGACCAGGGAGCGGATCCGCTTTTCCGGTACGGTTCCGTCCCGCAGATACAGATCCAGGCAGGTTTCATCACACAGGGCTGCCGCTTCCGACGGATCGCCCGTGAAATCCGCGATCCGGTCGGACAGCGCTCCCAGCGCCGATATCAGGTCTTTCCGGTCCCCGGTGTACCGGTCCATTTTATTCACAAACAGCACCACCGGGATTCCGCTGCGCTCCAGCAGTTTCCACAGGGTCCGGGTATGGGATTGAACGCCCTCCGTGGCGCTGATCACCAGCACCGCGGCGTCCATCACACTGATGGCCCGCTCCGTTTCCCCGGCGAAGTCCGTATGCCCGGGCGTATCCACCAGCGTCAGGTCTGTTTTTCCCCAGGTCAGCCGTGCCTCCTTGGAGAAGATGGTGATCCCGCGTTCCTTCTCCATCTGCTCCGTATCCAGGAACGCGTCCCCGTGGTCTACCCGGCCCTGCCGGCGCACGGCGCCGCTGAGAAACAGCATGGCTTCGGACAGAGTGGTTTTGCCCGCGTCCACATGGGCCGCCAGACCCACCGTCAGCTTTCCCGCCATGGCTGTTTCCCTCCTTCCTGTCTGTACATGTCAAATAATATCCTTAAAAGTATACCAGCATTCTACTGTCTTTGTCCATTTATAAAGGCTTACGGTATATTCATTGTTCATTGTTCATTGTTCATTGTTAATTGTTAATTGTATTGACTTCCCTTCCGCCAATGCTTATGATTAAGCCAGAAAGAGAAACGGGTTTTTCCGTTTCCGTTCAGAAAAAAGAAAGGAAGAGATCACATGAAGTACGAATGTCCCTGCGGTTATATCTACGATCCTGAAGTCGGCGACCCGGAAGGCGGCATTGCGCCCGGCACTGCCTGGGAAGATGTTCCTGAGGATTGGGTCTGCCCTGTCTGCGGTCTCGGAAAGGATGCCTTTACTCCCGTCTGAGGCTGAACGTTGAGTATGAATATTGTATGTCTTGACCTTGAGGGAGTGCTGGTACCTGAGATCTGGATCGCCTTTTCCCAGGCCAGCGGCATCCCGGAACTGAAGCGCACCACCCGGGACGAGCCGGACTATGACAAGCTGATGAAATGGCGGCTGGGCATCCTGCGGGAGCACGGCCTGGGCCTGAAGGATATTCAGGACACCATTGCCACCATCGATCCCATGCCCGGCGCGAAGGAATTCCTGGACACCCTGCGCAGCGAAACCCAGGCGATCATTCTGTCCGACACCTTTACCCAGTTTGCTTCTCCCCTGATGAAGAAACTGGGCTGGCCCACCATCTTCTGCAACGAGCTGGAGGTGGGGGAAGACGGCATGATCACCGGATACCGCATCCGGGTGGAAAAGAGCAAGCTGACCACCGTCAAAGCCCTGCAGAGCATCGGCTTTGAGACCATCGCCGCCGGCGACAGCTACAACGACCTGGGCATGATCCAGGCCAGCAAGGCCGGTATCCTGTTCCGCTCCACCGAGCAGATCAAGAAGGATTACCCGGAGCTGCCCGCCTGCGAAACCTATGAGGAACTGCTCGCGCAGATCCGCAAAGCACTGTAAGGCAACTGAATTGATGAAGGGAGAACCCTGACGGCTCTCCCTTTTCATTTTTATCCGCTGAATGATCTCCTGCATTCACGCGTTAATGACGGAGATCTTCATGGTCATCTCTTCCAGGACATCCAGCAGCATACGCACCGTATCCAGGCTGGTCAGCATGGTGACATTATTCTGGGCCGCGCATTTCCGGATCGCCACGCCGTCCCCGAAGTGCATGCCGGACAGCACAGCCCGGGTATTGATGACATAGCTGATATAGCCGTCACGAATCGCATCCGTCACAGCTGTACTTCCTTCACTGGGTTTCGCGAGGATCCGTGTACGGATTCCCGCCTCAATCAGCCGCTGTCCGGTCAGCGAAGTTGCTACAATGTTAAAGCCCATCCGGTAAAACCTGTGGATCAGCGGGATCGTTTCTTCCTTATCTTCATCCGCGACGCTCACAAGCACAGTCCCGTAATTCTTCAGTTTCAGCCCCGCGGCCGTCATGGCTTTGTATACGGCCCGGTGCAGTTTTACATCATAACCGATGGCCTCGCCGGTTGATTTCATTTCAGGCGAGAGATACGCGTCCATTCCGCGCAGCTTCGAGAAAGAGAAAGCCGGCACCTTTGCATAGTAGCGGTGCTTCTCCTCCGGATAGCGCCGGAACAGGCCCTGTTCTTTCAGGGAAACGCCCAGCATCGCCAGTGTTCCGATATCCGCCAGGCTGTATCCCGTTGCCTTGGACAGGAACGGAACCGTCCTGGAGGAACGGGGATTCACCTCAATGATATATACTTTGTTGTCCGGATCCACAATAAACTGGATATTGAAAAGGCCCACAATCCCGATATTCAGGCCAAGTTTCTCTGTATATTCCAGGATTGTCTCCTTTACGCTCTGGGGCAGACTGTAAGACGGATAAACGCTGATGGAGTCCCCGGAATGAACTCCGGTGCGCTCCACCAGTTCCATAATGCCCGGAATAAATACGTTCCGTCCGTCGCAGACAGCATCCACTTCCACTTCCTTGCCCCGGATATAATGATCCACCAGCACCGGTTTGTCCGCGTCCACTTCCACGGCGTTGCGCAGATATTCCGCCATCTTTTTTTCATTCGCCACGATGGTCATGGCCCGTCCGCCCAGCACAAAGCTCGGCCGCACCAGTACCGGATACCCGATTTCCGATGCCGCCCGGATGCCTTCCTCCACATTCGTGACTGCCCGGCCCTTCGGCTGGGGAATCTGCAGGGAAGACAGCAGCTTTTCGAAGGTATCCCGGTTCTCGGCCCGGTCGATCGCTTCACAGTCCGTCCCGATAATCCTGACGCCCCGCTCATGCAGCGGCATGGCAAGGTTCACCGCCGTCTGGCCGCCCAGTGTCACGATGACGCCCTCCGGCTGCTCCAGGTGCAGGATGTTCATGACATCCTCCGGGCAGAGCGGTTCGAAATACAGTTTGTCGGAGCAGGTATAGTCTGTGGATACTGTTTCCGGGTTGTTGTTGATAATGATCGCTTCATACCCGGCCTTCCGGATCGTATTGACCGCATGAACCGTGGAATAGTCAAACTCCACGCCCTGGCCGATCCGGATGGGGCCGGAGCCAAGCACAACGATCTTCTTCCGGTCGGAAACAACCGATTCGTTTTCTTCTTCGTATGTGGAATAGAAATATGGAATATAGCTTTCGAATTCGGAAGCGCAGGTATCGATCATCTTATAGACAGGCATAATACCGGCAGCTTCCCGCAGACGGAAAACATCCTCTTCACGCATATGCCAGAGCCGCCCGATCTCCCGGTCGGAAAAACCGTACTGTTTGACTTCCCGAAGCATGTCCGCATCTTCCGGGCTGGCTGCCAGCGCCTGTTCCATATCCGTAATATGACGGAGCTTCCGCAGGAAAAAACGGTCAATCGCTGTCGTTTCCGCAATCGAATCCATATCGCAGCCGATCCGGAACAATTCCGCGATCGCGAAAATCCGGTCATCCGTACCATTGCGGATATAGGCCAGCAGATCCTGTTTGTTCCAGCCGTCAAACTTCTTCAGGTGAAGATGATATGTCCCGATCTCCAGCGAGCGTATGCCCTTGAGCAGGCTTTCCTCCAGGTTCCGGCCGATGCTCATGACTTCACCGGTCGCTTTCATCTGCGTTGAAAGTGTGTTGTTGGCATCCGCGAATTTATCAAAAGGAAACCGCGGAAGCTTGGACACCACATAATCCAGCGCAGGCTCAAAAGACGCCGGTGTATTGGCGATCCGGATCTCGTCCAGTGTCATTCCAACCCCGATCTTGGCTGATACCCTGGCAATGGGATAACCGCTTGCCTTGGATGCCAGCGCCGAGGAGCGGGAAACCCGGGGATTGACCTCGATCAGGTAATACCGGAAAGAATGGGGATCCAGGGCAAACTGGACATTGCAGCCGCCTTCGATCTTCAGCGCTCGGATGATCTTCAGCGCGCTGTCCCGGAGCATATGGTATTCCTTGTTCGTCAGGGTCTGAGAAGGACATACAACAATGGAATCCCCGGTATGAATGCCGACAGGATCAATGTTTTCCATATTACAGACCGTTATGGCCGTATCATTCCGGTCCCGGATCACTTCATATTCGATCTCTTTATAGCCCTTGACGCTTTTTTCCACCAGCACTTCCCCAACGGGAGAAAGTTCCAGCGCGTTCTTCAACTGTTCCGTACACTGTTCCGGTGTGTCTGCAAATCCGCCGCCTGTACCGCCCAGGGTAAACGCCGGGCGCAGGACTACCGGATAACCGATCTCCTCCGCCGCGCGCAGTCCGTCCTCCAGAGTATGTACGGTCACAGAAGGGAGAACCGGTTCCCCCAGGGACTCGCACAGCTCTTTGAAAAGCTCCCGGTCTTCCGCCTGTTCAATGGAACTGCTCACTGTGCCAAGCAATTCAACCCCGCATTCCTTCAGGACGCCCTTCTTTTCAAGCTGCATCGCCAGGTTCAGGCCTGTCTGTCCGCCGATTCCCGGCAGAATCGCGTCCGGTCGTTCATACCGGATGATCTTCGCGATATATTCCAGCGTCAGCGGCTCCATGTATACTTTATCCGCCACAGAAGTATCTGTCATAATGGTAGCCGGATTGGAGTTGCACAGGACCACCTCATACCCTTCCTCCCGAAGGGCAAGGCAGGCCTGTGTTCCGGCATAATCAAACTCCGCTGCCTGGCCTATCACGATCGGACCCGAACCAATGACAAGGACTTTCCGGATATCAGTTCTTTTCGGCATGGTCCGCGTCCTCCTCCATCATCCTGATAAACCGTTCAAAAAGATACCGGCTGTCCTGCGGTCCGGGGGCGCTCTCCGGATGGTACTGCACACTGAATACACGGTCTTCCTCACAGCATGCGCCTTCAACAGTTCCGTCCAGCAGGTTGATATGGGTTGCCCTCAGCGGTATTCCCTTCAGGCTCTCCGGATCCACCGCATAGGAATGATTTTGTGAAGTGATCTCTATTTTCCCCGTCTCCAGGTTTTTCACCGGATGATTGCCGCCCCGGTGACCGAATTTCAGTTTGTATGTTTTTGCTCCATATGCCAGGGAGATGATCTGATGTCCAAGGCAGATCCCGAACATCGGCCGAAAACCGATCAGGGAACGAACTGTCCCGATTGTTTCAGGCACATCCGCAGGATCCCCGGGACCGTTGGAAATGAATATCCCGTCCGGCTTCAGGGACCGGATCGCATCCGCGGACGTGTTCCAGGGGACCACCGTCACGCGGCACCCCAGCGCGTTAAGGCTGCGGACAATGTTCCACTTCATGCCGCAGTCGATTGCCGCCACATGCAGCTTTTCATCCACGGCGGGAAACGCCCTGGGTTCTTTACAGCTCACGCGGCTGACCGCGTCCCTGGACGGTGTATACAGGCTCAGCTTTTTCAGTCCCTCTTCCAGCGGCAGGTCCGCCGATGTGATCAGCGCCTTCCGGCTTCCGAAATCGCGGATGGAGCGGTTCAGTTTCCGGGTATCCACGCCGGAGACGCCCGCAATCCCGTATTTCTCCATCACCTGTCCCAGGGAAGATACTGACCGGAAATTGGAGGGTTCATCATTGTACTCGTGCACAACCAGCGCGCCGATTGTCGGCGTGTCAGTCTCATAATCCTCCTCTGCCATGCCGTAGTTGCCGATCAGCGGATAGGTCATCACAACCGCCTGGTCTGTATAGGACGGATCAGACAGTATCTCCTGGTATCCGGTCATGGATGTGTTGAAAACAATCTCCAGTATTGTTTCCTTTTCCGCCCCGAAGCCCAGGCCATAATACTCCTGGCCGTCTTCCAGAATAATCTTCCTGTCGGGTTTTTTCAGCATAGTCTTTCCTCTCCCAGGTCAAACAGCAGTCAGGTCTCCTTCGACTTCCGCAAACCGGCTGACCTCTTCCAGCAGCCGGTCGCAGTCATCATGCCAGATCTCCAGGGTAATGGGACGGCTGAGGTCCAGCGAGAAAATCCCCAGGATCGATTTCGCGTCAACCACATGCCGTCCCTCACGCAGATCCATCTTGTATGGATAGCGTGAAACGATGTTGACAAAACCGCTGACTTTCTCAACCATGTTCAGCCGGATCATCACATGTCTCACAGGATGGTGTTCTCCTTCAGGCCTTATCCCTTTTGCCGGAATGGTCATTACAGCAAAAAAAGAAGTGCACGGAAGATCAGTACTCCCTTGCACTTCATGGAAAGTATTGTAATTTGGACAGGAATGAATGTCAATAGAACCCGGATTCATTTATCCTTTGAATACTGCATACAATCATCTTGACTTTTTCCGCAAAAAGCGTATATTGGCGTTGTTCAAAGACGAGCAGTTTCCGCCGGGAAACAGCTCGTTTTTTTACTATAGGGAGGTGAAACCGCCGTGAACGTTGCCCGGAAACTCGTGGACTGCCTTGTTGCAGAAGGCGTGGAGTATGTCTTTGGTATCCCCGGGGAGGAAAACCTGGAGGTCATCGAAGCCCTTGCTTCGTCTCCCATCCGCTTTATCACAACCCGTCATGAGCAAGGTGCCGCTTTTATGGCGGATGTATACGGCCGTCTCACCGGCAAAGCCGGCGTATGCCTTGCCACGCTCGGCCCGGGCGCGACCAACCTGATCACAGGTGTAGCCGATGCCAACTCCGACGGAGCTCCCCTGGTAGCAATCACGGGACAGGTATCCTCTGAGCGGATGCATATCACCGGACACCAATACCTGGATCTTGCCAAGCTTTTTGAACCCATTACCAAAAGAACGAAGCTGGTCATGCGCCCGGACAGCATCACCGAAATCGTCCGTCTGGCCTTTAAGTACGCTGAACGTGAGGGAGAAAAGGGAGCGACCCACATCGACCTGCCCGTGGACGTGGCCCGTATGGAAGTTCCGGAAGGCATGGATCCGATGCTTCCCCGTCACAGCCGTCCGGAATATGCTGACCTGGAAACCATTGCTCAGGCCGCCAAGCTGCTTGCCCGGGCAAAATGCCCCGTGATGCTTGTCGGCGCGGACGCGTCGAGACCGGGTGTGAATATTTCGGGCGAAATCACTGAACTTGCGCACTCTGCGCACATTCCCGTAATCAATACCATGATGGCCAAAGGAATCATCCGCAGCGACGATCCTTATGCCATGGGAACTGTTGGTATTCCGCAGAAAGATTACCAGGATATCCTGCTTGCACAGGCCGACCTGCTGCTGTGTGTAGGATATGACATCGTGGAACTTGCCCCTTCACGGCTGGATCCCGGGCTGGATAAAACAATCATCCATGTCAGTACAACTGCGGCCCATGTCAACCGCAGCTATCCGCCGGCCATCGAGGTCGTGGGAGATATGGCCGAAACGCTGCGGCATCTTGCGCAGCTGACCGCAAGAATTCAGGAACCTGAAGCTGCCTTCGCCCTCCGGGATGAAATGCTGCGGGAATACGCCGTTTGGGAAAAAGACGACGCATATCCCATGAAGCCGCAGCGCATCCTGAGCGATATCCGAAAATGCATGGGAGCCGGTGATATCTTGCTCAGTGATGTAGGCGCCCATAAAATGTGGATCGCCCGTCATTACCTCTGTGACGAACCCAATACCTGCCTGGTTTCAAACGGATTTGCTTCCATGGGCATTGCCCTCCCCGGCGCACTAGCCGCAAAGTTGCTGCGGCCCGACAACCGTGTGTTGGTTGTGACCGGAGACGGCGGCTTCATGATGAACTGCCAGGAGCTTGAAACAGCACAGCGGGAGCATCTGCCCTTTGTTACGCTCATTTTCAATGACAGTGCCTATGGGTTGATCCAGTGGAAGCAAAACGACCGCTTCGGTCACGCGAACCTGACCGCCTTCACCAACCCGGATTTTGTCCAGCTGGCCAAAAGCATGGGATGTAAAGGATACCGTGTCCGGCATGCTGACGAACTATGTGAAATCCTGGACGATGCTTTCCGGCAGGATGTTCCGGCTGTTATTGACTGTCCGGTGGACTACAGGGAAAACACACTGCTGACACGGCGGTTGCAGGAAATCATGGACAGCCACAAAGTATAGCGTACTTTCCCTGGTTTTCGACTCTTTTTGACGAGGTGACTAATGATGAAACCGATTATTGGTGTAATGCCTTTATGGGATGATGAAAAAGAGAGCCTCTGGATGCTTCCGGGATACCTGGACGGTATCACGGAAGCCGGCGGCATCCCTGTCATTTTTCCTTTTTCATCGGACGAACAGGAACTGGATCACCTGATCAGCCTGTGCGGAGGTTTTCTCTTCACAGGCGGTCACGATGTCTCACCGGAGATTTATGGAGAAACTCCTCTTACCGGACTTGTGGATACCTGCAGGAAACGGGATGAAATGGAAACTCTTATTCTCCGGAAAGCCATGGCAGCGGATAAACCGATCCTCGGGATCTGCCGCGGAATCCAGTTCATTAACGCCGCCCTGGGCGGAACACTCTGGCAGGATCTTCCGTCACAGCATCCTTCCGACGTAAATCATCATCAAAACCCGCCATACAACATACCCACACATGATGTACGGATCCTTCGCGGTACTCCGCTGCACAACTGTCTGGGAACTGAATTCCTGCCGGTAAACAGCTACCATCATCAGGCTGTCAGTCGGCTTGCCTCCGGCCTTTCAGCCATGGCTGTCTCCCCGGACGGTCTTACGGAAGCCCTGTACAAGCCGGATCAGCGATTCCTCTGGGCACTGCAGTGGCATCCTGAGTTTTCCTGGCAGACCGATGAAAACAGCCGGAAAATTTTCAGAGCGTTTACCGATGCCGCTCGCTGAAACACAGGCTTCTGTTCTTTGCGTGTATTAGCCCTTGACAGGCGGATTTCGTAAGCATACAATGCGTGCATCATGAGGCGCAAGGGAGCGGCTGCAAAGCATCCCCTGCGCCTCATGTTTTTTCCCGGAGTACCCACAGAAAGATTGAGGGAGGAAAAACCATGAAAAAACTGATTGCTGTCCTGCTCTGTACCCTGCTGCTTACAAGCGCTGCTGCGTTGGCGGAGGATTATACCTTCGGAACTGATACCGCCTTCCGGCCTTTTGAGTATACGGATGAGACCGGCACACTGGTGGGCATCGATGTGGAACTGTTGGCCGCCATTGCTGAAGACCAGGGTTTCACATATACCATTGAGCCCCTGGGCTGGGATGCTTCCATTGCCGCCTGTCAGGCAGGCCAGAAAGATGCCATGATCGCCGGCGCTTCCATTACCGAAGAACGGAAAGAGAAGGGCTGGATCTTCTCTGACGGATACTATACCGCCACCCAGTCCATGGCTGTAGCTGCCGGCTCTGACATCACCGGCTTCGAAGGCCTGAGTGGAAAGAGCGTTGCCGTTAAGACCGGTACGAAGAGCAAGGATTATGCCGACAGCCTTGCCGAAACATATAACTTCACGGTCGTAACCTTTGAAAGCTCTCCTGATATTTACCAGGCTGTGATCAGCGGACAGTGCGCCGCCTGTTTCGATGATACCCCCATCATGGCGGATTACATCAAGTCCAACGGTGTACCGATCCAGCTGGTTGCCGGCACGGAAAGCGAAGGTGCGGATTACGGTATGGCCATCTTCAACCCTGAAAAGCAGGAAATCGTCGATAAGTTCAATGCCGGTCTGGCCAACATCAGGGCAAACGGCAAGTACGATGAAATCCTGGCCAAATACCTGGGTGAATAATGTCTTCGGATCTGTGATTTTCAAGCAGGGAGGCGCTTTTTTCAAGCCCTCCCTCCTTTTCAGTCTGTTCGCAGATTCCTGTACCTGAAAGGAGCAGGGTTTTCTTGGTTGATATTTTTAACAAATACGGAACGCTCCTGATTACCGCCATGGGGCAGACGCTGCTCCTTGCGCTGTACGGGCTGTTTTTTGCCTGCATCATCGGTCTGATCGTCGGTATCATGAGTGTGCTGAAAAGCAGATTCTGCCGCGGCTTTGCACTGGTGTTCGTCAATCTGATCCGCGGTGTTCCGATGATCGTCCTGGCCTATTTTATCTTTTTTGGTATCCCCTTCCTCTTCAACAGCATCCTGCATATCGGGGGTGTGACCCTGACGGCATTGCAGGCCGGCTCCATCTGCCTGGCCCTGAACTGCGGTGCCTATATGGCGGAAATCATCCGTGCGGGCATTCAGTCTGTGGATGTCGGCCAGATGGAAGCCGCCCGTTCCCTGGGACTGCCCTACTGGCGTTCCATGCAGCGCGTCATCCTGCCCCAGGCGATCCGCACAATGATCCCCAGCATCATCAATCAGTTCATCATTACCCTGAAAGACACTTCCATCCTCTCGGTCATCGGTTTCCCCGAACTGGTCAACACAGCCAAGAACGTGGTGGCCGCCACCTTCCTTTCCTTCCAGACCTGGGGAATCGTTGCCATCATGTACCTCATTGTGATCCTGCTGCTCCAGTGGGCAGCCAAGGTGCTGGAGAGGAGGCTGAAGTATGAATCCAGATAAAGTAAAGATCAGGGTGGAACACCTGAAGAAGGATTTCGGCCATCTGCAGGTGCTTCAGGATGTTTCGGCGGAAATCTGCGAGGGAGAGGTTGTGGTTGTTATCGGCCCCTCCGGCAGCGGCAAGTCCACGTTCCTTCGCTGCCTGAACCAGCTCGAGGAAGCCACCTCAGGCAAAATATTCATCGACGGGAAAGACCTGACGGATCCCGGTACGGATATCAACCAACTCCGTGAACGGGTGGGCATGGTTTTCCAGCATTTTAACCTGTTCAACAACATGAATGTCCTGCGCAACCTGATGCTGGCCCCGGTGGACCTGAAGCAGTGCAGTAAGGAAGAGGCCCGGGAGCGGGCGCTGGCCATGCTGGAACGGGTCGGCCTGCAGGATAAAATCAAGGCTTTTCCCCATCAGCTTTCCGGCGGACAGAAACAGCGGGTTGCCATCGCCAGGGCCCTGTGCATGAAGCCGGATATCATGCTCTTCGATGAACCCACCTCCGCCCTGGACCCGGAAATGGTCGGCGAGGTGCTGGATGTAATGAAGGAACTGGCCAGGGAGGGCATGACCATGGTCGTGGTCACCCATGAAATGGGATTTGCCAGGGAGGTTGCCAACCGTGTCCTTTTCATGGCAGACGGAAACATCCTGGAAGAAGGTACCCCGGAGGAGGTTTTCGGTAATCCGCAGCATCCGCGGACCCGCGATTTCCTGAATAAGGTGCTGTAATCATTCCCGCCGGCCTGAATACAGGTTTCGGATATGCCAAAGGGAGAGCCACAGAATTGTGACTCTCCCTTTTCTTTTGGGAAAACAGGGCTCCGGAATCAGGCTCCGAAGATCTGATCCAGGGTATCCTGAACCACCTGCTTGTATTCCTCCTGCAGCTGGGCGGGGGTCAGGTCGCCGTTGATGAATTCAACCAGCGGCATCTGCTCCAGCACGGTGCCGGCAAAGTCAACCACCGCCTTTTCGCCCATCTTCTTCATGATTTCAAAGTTCCACTCCTGCAGATCCAGCTTGTCGGAAGTGGTGGTATACCACCATTCCAGTTCTTCCGGATCATCCCGCAGGGCAACATCGTCATGGTACCAGTTCTGATAGGCACGGAAAACATCATAGACCAGTTTCGGGTTCTCGATGCCGACGGGGATGAAGTAGAAGCTGCCGGCAGCGATCTTGGTGGCGTTCGTTTCGGCATTGCCGTGGGGTCCGATGGGGTAATCCACAAAGACCATGTCGAAGTCCAGCGTGGTTTCGGCCTTGCCGTCCCAGTTATAGTCATCATAGTTGGCCATGATCCAGGCGGCGGTGGTGGTGAAGGCCACCTTCTTGTCACGATACAGCCAGCGGCAAACGTCCCAGCCGTTTTCTTCGGGCAGCGGATAAGCAGCCTTGTCCGTGGTCCACAGATCCTGCAGGAACTTCAGGGTTTCGCCCATCTCCACAGAGGACAGGTTCTCCTTGGGGGTGGAGGCCAGGGTTGTGCCGTTGGACATATACCAGTAGGGCAGGCAGTCGGTGATCCAGGCGCCGTAGCCGTAAACATCCGTCACGCCGTCGCCGTCGTTATCCTTGGTCAGGGCGATGCAGTACTCCCGGAACTTGTCCCAGGTCCACTCGCCGCGGGCGGCCAGTTCCCGGGGATCCTCCAGGTTGGCTTCCTCGATCATCTGCAGGTTAAAGGCCAGCGGATAAGTCGCGGCCACCTGGTCCTCCGCGCCGTTGACGGTCAGCAGGGAGACAGCGCCACTTTCCAGGGCCACATAGTTCATGACGGTGTCGTTATGGGTGAGCAGCGGATCATCGGGATCCAGCACGTCACGCAGGTCCATGGCATAGCCGTTCATCACAGCGGGAACACCCCAGCCCAGCTCGACCATGTACACGTCGCAGTCCGGTTCACCGGCCAGGATGGAGTTGTTCACGGAATCCTGCACGCCGGCATAGGTCAGGTTCTGGAATTCGTAGGTCACGCCGTAGGTGTCCTCGATATTCTTCACGTTGTCGAAGCGCATGAGGTCGGTTTCCTTGCCGGTGGCGGCTTCATTGTCTTCCCAGGATTCATCGTTGGAGTCATAGTAGATATCCCACCACAGGCCGATGGTGATATTCCGGGGATCTTCCGCCAGCGCTGTTACAGCCATGGAAAGTACCATGATCAGTGCCAGCAGCATCGCAGTCAGTTTTTTCATAAGTCAGTTTCTCCTTTCCAGAAATCTGGTTATTACTTGATTGCCTGGCCCACGGCCACAGCATAAACATTCCAGGCAGAGGAGCTTTCGCACTGCATCATAGCGCCCCAGGTGGACTTGTCCTCACCGCAGAGCGCCTCGATCTGCTCATAGGTCACCTGCGCGATTTTGCCGTCCGCCACATCCGCGCCGTCATTGCCCACGCGCATCCAGCCGGCTGCCGCCCAGGGCATGACCAGCCACATATTGCCGTCCTCAGATTCATAGGAAATGGTCACAACGCTACCGGGCACCAGGGCGTCGATGATTTCCTGCGGCATTTCCAGGCCGTCCTGCGCCCAGGCGCCGGCGGACTTGGTGAAGCCGGGGAATTCAACCAGGTTGGTCAGGCCGAAGAATTCCGCCTTCTGGCCCACACGGACGCCGTAAACCTCCCAGGGAGAGGAGCCTTCACACTGCATCATGGCGCCCCAGGTGGACTTGTCCTCGCCGCAGAGCGCAGCAATCTCTTCATAGGTGATATAAGCCTTGCCGCCCATCTTCGCTGCGGTTCCCTGGGATACGCGCATCCAGCCGGCAGTTGCCCAGGGCATGACCAGCCAGATATCGCCGTCTTCGGATTTGTAGGTGATTTCCACCACGGAACCGGGAACCAGCGCGTCGATGATTTCCTGCGGCATTTCCAGTCCGTCCTGCGCCCAGGCGTCGGCGGACTTGGTAAAGCCGGGGAATTCCACCGCGTTCTTCAGCACGATGCGGTTCGCCCGCTGGCCGACGCGTACAGCGAAGACTTCCCAGTCGGAAGCGCTTTCGCACTGCATCATGGCACCCCAGGTGGACTTGTCTTCGCCGCAGAGCGCCTCGATCATCTCATAGGGAATCTGGGCAATGTTCTTGCTGTTGTTGATGGCAGCGGTTCCCTGGCCTACGCGCATCCAGCCGGCGGTTGCCCAGGGCATAACCAGCCACATGGAGCCGTCCGCGCTGGCGTATTCCACTTCCACCACGGAACCGGGCACCAGCGCGTCAATGATTTCCTGCGGCATTTCCAGGCCGTCCTGCGCCCAGGCGCCGGCAGACTTGTGGAAGTCCGGGAATTCAACCGCGTTCGTCAGGGCGACGAGGTTGCTCAGATCCCGTTCGGAGGATTCGGCAACATAGACCGCGGTGGGATCCAGCGCGATCGCGTTTCCTTCCGCGTCCAGCAGCTGAATATTGTCCAGGTAGAAGGTGGCGGGTTCGCCGCCGGCCTGATCTTCACGGGAGATCATGATGTAATTGCCCGCGCCGGCAACAAACGGCGCCTTGAACTGAATCTTTACATTGCGCGGATTCTTTTTCTCCATATAGACAGACCAGTCAGCCTTGTTCTCATCCGCGTTCTCGCCGGTGTAGCTGTACACCACGCCGGAAACCGCGTAGAACTTGCCGTCCGCGGCCTTGTCAACACCGATGTCAAAAGTGACGGCGGCAACATCAGCCAGCTTTTCGCCGGCCAGGCCCTCCAGATTCAGGGCCACATAGGGGATCCCCTGAGCAGCGACGCGCAGCGCCTTGGAACCGTTGTAATCCACAACTTCCAGGGACGCGGCGGCATCCGCGTTCGGTTTGACGGCGGAGACGCCGAGGAAGGCAAACACGCCGTCCTCAAAGTCAAGCACGTTCACCGGATCGGCGGACGCCCAGGAGCACATACCGATTGCCATCACGGCAACCAGCAACCAGGAAATGAGTTTCTTCACGGGACTTTCCTCCTTTTATTTTTTACCCGATCCCGGGTAATTAACAATTTCACAGCGGGCTCAGCCCACAATGCCGGAGCGTTCCACGCCCTCGATAAACCGCCGCTGCAGCACCAGGTAGATCACCACAACCGGCACCAGCACCAGCACCACGCCAGCGTCAAAATAGAGCTGCTGTTCGCGGATGGTCAGCACCTTTTCCGCGTTGGCGATGACGTTGATCAGCGACTCCAGCTTCCGGGTCACCAGGATGGAGTCGGAAATGTTGAAGGTGTTGGCAAAGAATGAATCGTTGTACTGCCAGACAATGGAGAACACCGCGACGGTTATGACCGCCGGCGCCGCGTTCGGCATCATGATGGTGAAATAGGTGCGCGCGGTTCCCGCGCCGTCCACCAGGGCC
>Ga0310695_10002029_pt1 | contig 44418 bp, 32 predicted proteins | sample RumenRJG_04DNA_FD_203882 | JGI IMG/M metagenome (GOLD analysis project Ga0310695, IMG submission 203882) | Bovine rumen microbial communities from Lethbridge, Alberta, Canada - RJG_04 (v2) (version 2) | ecosystem: Host-associated > Mammals > Digestive system > Stomach > Rumen | place: Canada... | reverse complement strand
TCCGTCTACGCTTTCTGCAGTGTCCGTGTACTGCCAAAGGGTAAAGTTGTATGGTGTCTGCGGATATTTTTCGTAGTCTGCATACCAGAAGTCGTAGGCTTCCAGTTTTTTCATGTCAAAGAAAAATGCTTCCCAAATCATGTTGGAATAAATCATTGGTTTGTAGCCGGCCTTTTTTACAGCCTCGCAGAATACTATGGAAGTTCTTGTAAAGACTTCGCCAGGAACACCGTCCGTGCGGGCTTCGTCTTTTAGGATGCTTTCCGGGTCAAATACAACCGGCAGGGTGATGTGCTTTTTGTGGGGTTCAATTAAGCGCAAGACCATCTGTGCTTCTTCTTCCGCCTCTTCTTCTGTTATTGCCTGAGAGAAAAAATAAACTCCTATGTCCAGGCCTGCTTCTATTGCTTCCTTTATGTTCTGCTCAAACATTTTGTCCTGAATGAGGTAGCCTGTCTGGTAACCCCTGTAGCCTGTGCGTAGGATTACAAATTCAATTCCCCAGTCCTTCATCTTTTTCCAGTCAACCGGGCCGTCGTGGTGGGATATGTCTACGCCAAGACGTGAAGTGTAGCGGTCGTCGCCCCTGTAAAAGAGCTTCTCGCCTTCGCGCACAAAGCATTCGTTTTTGTAGCTGTGCTTGCTAACCGTGTCGTCCAGATTTGCGGAATGGTGGTTTTTGTTTGCGTCTATGAATTCAAATGGAATTGTAGGATTTTCTTTTGGTGCACTTGCGCAGGATGTTAGTGCGGCTGCAAGGATAAGGCCTGCCGTGGCTGCGTAAAGGAAAGTGTTTTTCATTTTTTCTCCAAATTTTTTTTGAACTGACTCCGTGTGATTTTAGCATGAAGTTTAATATTACTTCAAGATGGTGAGCGATGGGTATGGTTTTAAAATGAAAAAATGATTGCACAAAAGTAATTACCGCGTTTGCACAAAGTCTAGTGTTGCATCGCGGTAATTTTTGGGAAAGCTTTATTTATTTTATAGATTGAGATGGCCGGGCAAAACCGACAATGACACTATTTTTTTTGGGCCTTCAGTGATTTTGTTGCTTCATTTTTTAGGGTGTTTAGGCAATTTATTAACTCGTTCCTGATTTGTGGGTGCGTAGAATCTTTTAAATCATAAACATGAGCATAAACCCATATGATATCATCTTTTTTATTTCTTTCAATCTTCCCCTTCGGCTTAAAAATAAAGATATTTTCGGCTAAGGAATTAAATGCGCCTAGTAACGTATCGGCTTCTTCTTGTGTGAAAGTATTGCTTATTGGTCGAAAACCAAATTCTATATTTTTGTTTGTTTCACGTTCATTATAAGTATAATAAATATTGACGTTTTCATATATTTTTTTCTGGCAAATAGTAGAATCGTCTGGGGCTATTTCCATTTCGTGATCTACTATGTCCTTTTCGTCTACTAAAAGTTTTCCTATTATTGAGGTTCTATCATTCCAAGTATCGATAAGCATTTTAACAGCCTGAATATTTGTCATGTTTTTCATAATGTTTTTTATCAATTCTTTTTCTAGGTCAATCATTAAAACTTTTCCTCCTATGGATTTTATCAATGACTTATAATGCGTAATGAAAGTTTTTTCATCTCCACCTGAGAATAAATTTTCAATTTCCTCAAGAAATTCTGTGAATGTTTTTACATTCGTTTCTTTATTATATTCTTTGACGCAGGGAAGGTTTATCAGAAGTTTTCCGATTTCTTTTTTTATAGATTCATTTGTACTACCATCCTGTAAGTCATAGTCATTAAAATTATATGTTCTAAAATTATCTGGGCGGGCTTTTTCCTTTATGGTTAAATATATAATTTTTAAGACCCTCTTGTTTTCTATTTTCTTCATTTGTATATAATACTTTCCCAACTGGTTTGGTTGGTCCGGTGCACCATTGACTTTGTTTTCAATGATTATACATGCGTCATCAGTATAAATAAGTAAATCAATGAGTCCCCTCTCGTATTCGTCTTCTTTATCTTTGCTTTTTAAATGTATTGCGATGGGATATTCTCTTTCGAATTTAATACTGTCATAGTCTGAAAAATATTTATTCCTACCTTCTTCTTCAATGCCAATATGCTTCAAAAACTTATAAAATATTTCACGATTTCCAATATTGTTTTTTTCATTACCCAAGATGACTTTCAGTAAATCGCTATGCAGGTTTTCATGCCTGTATTTTTCTGCAATTGCTGTAAAAATATTAAAATGTTCATGTATATTAAACTCATCTTTACGGCGATTTACTTTTTCAAGGTGGGCTGTTGCAATATCAATTATATAGTCCTTCACGCAAGTTTCCGTGTAAGAGAATAATCCTTCTATGTTCTGAACGTCATTATTGACAGTAAGGTTCGTCATTATATATTCCTTTAAGTATTATAAACCATATTTTTATTTTTTGCTTGTGAAAAGATAAAATTATCGCTGATTTTTTTACATTTTGTGTGTGTGCTCAAAACGGATGCCAAGCAACCTACGCCGCCATGGAGCCCCTTTGGTACCGCCGCAGGCGGTATGAGCCGAATAGGCGAAGGGCGGAACGGCGGTGGCGCAGAGGCATGTTGGTCGAGTTAGCCAAAGAGCGTTTGGTAGAGCGGTGCAAGGCTCGTCCAGATAAATATTGATAAAAAAAATTCGCAAATGTGTCTCTTCTTGAATTTTTAAAGCACATATATATGTAGGGAGTAAAGATGAACATATTGAGTTTTTCGCCATTTGGTTATGAGGGGTCTCTGGTTAGAGTGGAGGTTGATCTTCGCCGGGGGATTCCTGCAGTGGATATTGTTGGGCTTGCGGATGGGGCTGTTAAGGAGTCCCGTGAGCGGATGAGGAGTGCCATAAGGAACAGCGGTTTTGATTTTCCGCCTGAGAGGGTGCTTATTAGTCTTTCGCCTGCTGACCTAAAGAAGGAGGGGGCTGGTTTTGATCTTGCGGTTGCGCTTGCGGTTTTGAGTGCAAAGAAGAGTCTTGATTTTAGGGAAAGGGCTTCTGGCGGGGATGCTGCTTGCGGTTCTGATTCTGCGGCTTTTGCTTCTTCTGCTGTGGCCGCTGATTCGGATGTGGCGCCGGATGCGGATTGCGGGGACAGCGTGCTTGTTATGGGGGAGCTTGAGCTTAACGGTGCGGTTAGGCCTGTGCGCGGAATTCATGCGGCGGTTTCTACGGCTGTGGCTGGCGGGGTTCAGCTTTGTATTGTTCCGGAAGCAAATGCAAGGGAGGCAAGGGAGGTTTGTGGCAGTAAGGTTTTTTGTGCAAGGAATCTGACCGAGGCTTTTTATGCTCTTTACAATAGGGATGCCTTTAGCGGTAAGGGTGCTGAATCTGCTTTGGGTGAGGATTCCCTTTTGCCTGAGGGGGCTGTTAACATAGGGGGCGTTTGGTTTTGCCATGCCGGTGAAGATCTGGATATAACCGTTGCAAAGGGGCAGGAGTTTTTAACAAGGGCTTTGCAGGTTGCGGCTGCGGGGGGGCATAATGTGCTTGCCTTTGGGCCTCCCGGTTGCGGAAAAACTTTGTCTTTGCAGCGCTTTCCTTCTCTTGTGCCTTTGCTTACTCCGGAAGAAGCACAAAGCGTTACAAGAATTTATTCTATAGCGGGTTTGCTGCCTCCTGAAAGTCCTGCAATAAGGATAGCGCCTTTCCGTATGCCCCATCAGACTGCAACGATTGAAGGGATGTGCGGAGGTGGGCCCAGGTGTTCACCGGGAGAGATAAGCCTTGCCCACAACGGGGTTTTGTTTTTGGACGAGGCGGCGGAATTCCGTAGCAGTGTGCTCCAGATGCTCAGGATTCCTTTGGAGAGCGGTAGGGTTACTCTTAGCAGGGCGGGGCGGTCTACAACTTTTCCGGCGGACTTTCAGCTTTTGTTGGCTACAAACCCATGTCCCTGCGGTTTTTACGGTTCAAGGGACAGGCTCTGCCTTTGCTCTTCACATTCGGTTGAGCAGTACTGGAAGAAGATTTCGGGGCCGCTTTTGGACAGGGTGGACATTCGTGTTCAGGTGGATCTTGTAAAAGACAAGTCTTGCGGTAAGAAGAGGCTTAGCCTGGAAGAGCTTAGGCTGGGGGTTGCAAATGCGGTGAATGTTCAGCGGGAAAGGCAGGGTAAGAAGAATGCAAAGCTTTCGCCGGAGGAGGTTACTTTGTTTTGCAGGATGACGGACAAGGCAAGGGAGCTTCTTGACGGTGCGGCTTTGCGCTATGACTTTTCGCCAAGGGCTGTTAGCAGCTGCATGAAGCTTTCGCGTACTATTGCGGACATTGCGGGTAAGGAATTGATTGATGAACTTTCCATGAAGGAGGCGGTTTCTTACCGTAAGTGTGAGGGGGGACTTCTTATGTGATTTTTGTGCTTGATGGCAGGAGGGGTGGCAGGTGGCTTTTGGGGAGGATTCTAAGGTGAATAAAAAAACCGATGCAAAGGCACCGGTTGGAACTACCGGCTCTGAGACTTGAACTCAGACACGCTCGCGCGCAAAAGATTTTGAGTCTTTCGTGTCTACCATTCCACCAAGCCGGCAAGTATTAAAAATATAGCAGAATAACGCACTTTGTTCAAGGGGGTAGGCAAATAATTTTTGTGGCGATGCATGGAAATGGATTTTCAAAATTCATTCCTATGAAAAGCAGCTGGAAATCAAGTTTGGGCGCAACGGAAGAAAAAATTGGCTGAAAAGACGCTTTGCGCGGGGGAGCGATAGCGACCTTAATACCTTGTACGCGCAACCGTGGATTTTCAGACAATTTTTTCTGTGAGTGGAGCCCAAACTTGATTTCCATGGAAGGCAACAATTTTAGGGTTTAAAAAATGACGGAACTTCATTATAATCTTATTATGTCACACATCAGGAACATTTCCTCACAGGCAGCCATGCTTTTTTCTGCGGGCGAAGACGAAGATTATGTAGAAGACTGCTACCAGTCCAATAGCTTTGCCGACTGCAAAACGCCGGAACAGGTGTTAAAGTCAATTTTTGGTTACGATTCATTCCGTCCGCTGCAAAAAGAGGTTATTGCCAATGTTCTTGACGGCAGGGACACACTTGCTGTTATGCCAACCGGCGGAGGAAAGTCCCTCTGCTACCAAATACCGGCCATGTTGCTTCCGGGGCTTACGGTTGTTGTTTCCCCTCTCATCGCACTTATGCAGGACCAGGTTTCTCAGCTGGAGGCTTGGGGAATTCCAGCCGTATTCCTTAATTCATCTCTGGAATGGAGCGAGTACCTGCAAAAGATGAACCTTATCCGGCAGGGAAAAATCAAGCTGCTCTATGTTTCGCCGGAAGGGCTTAGCACAAGCCGCATTCAGGATATACTTCATTCAGAGAACGTTCAGCTTTCCTGCCTTACCATAGACGAGGCTCATTGTGTTAGCGAATGGGGCCACGACTTCCGTCCCGACTACATGGAGATTGCCTGCATACGGGAACAGTTCCCGAGTGCGGTATGCCTTGCATTAACTGCCACCGCAACCAAGCAGGTTCAGGGGGACATAATAAGCCATCTGCGCCTTGAAAACCCGGCAGTCCTTGTGGCAAGTTTTAACCGCCCCAACCTTTTTTTGGAAGTGCGCAAAAAGAACAATCCTTTTGAACAGGTTCAGGGATTCCTTCTTGAGCATAAGGGGGAAAGCGGAATAATCTATTGCTTTAGCCGCAGACAGGTGGACGAGCTTACGGAAAAGCTTGAGCAAAAAAAGATAAGCGTGCTCAACTACCATGCAGGCCTTAGCGACGAAGAGAGAAGCCAGCACCAGAAGCTTTTTATTCAGGACAAGGTGGATGTGATGGTTGCAACCCTTGCCTTTGGAATGGGGATAAACAAGCCCAACGTGCGCTTTGTCCTGCACTACGACATGCCAAAGTCCATTGAGCAGTATTACCAGGAAATTGGCCGCGCAGGACGTGACGGTCTTCCTGCAACAGCCCTCCTTCTTTACAGCTACGGCGACCTTCACAAGCTGCGCTACTTTTTTGAAGACAGTGCCGATCCGCAAAAGGCAGAGAAGCTTCTTCAGGGAATGGTTTCGTATGCGGAGGCAAAGACATGCAGAAGGCAACAACTGCTTTCTTATTTTGGCGAACCCTACACCCAGGGCGAAAAAGACTGCTGCTGCGATATATGTCTTCGCGGGGGAATAAAAAACACGGATGTTACAATTCCCTTCCAGAAATATCTTTCCTGCATACTGCGCACAAGGCAAAGGTTTGGTGCTCAATACATAATCGATGTTCTTCTTGGTTCCAAGAACAAGCGCATTGTGGATAACGGAGACGACCAGCTTTCTACTTGGGGAATTGGGCGTGAGCTTAGCAAGCAGGACTGGCTTGAGCTGAATTCATGCCTTATAGCTTCCGGTTACATAGAAAAATGCGGCGACTACGGAACCCTTGCGCTAACGGAAATGGGTCTTGATGCCTTAAAAAACAGAAAGCCTGTCTTCCTTCCAGTTGAATTTACCGGCGGCAAAAAGGCTCTTCCTGCAATGGCATTCCCAAAGAAAGCATACAAAACTGCCGATGACATTGCAGACGATGACGAAGCCCTTCGCATTGCAAACGACCTGCGCTCTTGGAGAAGAAAAACTGCCGACGAGATAAATGTGCCACCCTACGTTATCTTTGGGGACAAGACACTTTACGACATTGCAAGCAGAAAGCCCTCCTCTCTGCCCCAGCTCATGGACTGCTACGGAATAGGTGCGGCAAAGGCTGAACGCTTCTGGAAAGACATCCTTAGGATTATAAAGAATGAATAGGTCCAATTTCGTGTTTCCGTAGTGCAGCAGAAAAATTGGCGGAAGCGATTTTTGAACCGAAAAAAATTCTGCACACACGGCGTAGCAAGTGCGTTCGTCGTGCCCGAAGGGATAGCGCGGAAGCCTTTTTTCGGGGCAAAAACCGCTGGGAGCCAATTTTTCTGATGCAAATATAAAACTCGAAGTTTGCCCGAGTAGTGTTATACCATGACTGCGGAAAGAATCATATAGAGTGCGGTTGCCCCAAAAATGCTTACCATTGAATTCTTTACGGCAAGGTTCACAAGCACTGCAAATGCAAGCCCCGCAAATGCAGGAAGCCCGTAGGGGAAGGCCACAAGTTTTATGTCCTTAAAGCAATAGACCAGAAGAATTGCAATTATCATGGACGGTATGTATTTTTCTATGAACTTGATGAGTGGCGGTGGTTCTTTCCTGCTGAACAAAAGGAAAGAAAATGAGCGCTCAAAGAAAATGATTGCCCCGCAGATAAAAATTGCAACTATTACAAGTGCAAGCGGAAGCTTTTCTTTTACGACTGAATCCGCAGTTCCCGAAGACTTAATCTGGAAAAGCCCTGCCGCAAAAACAATGCCTGCCAGAATCATTGCAGAAAGTGCTATGAGTATTGCCGTCTTTGCAGACTGCCCCCTTTCCGAATAGAATGTTATGCCCCTAAAAATAACGATTAGCGCAATTCCCATTAATATAGAAAGAAAAATTATGTTTGAGGAAGGCACAAGTCCAACCTTAAAAAGAAGGACCGCAAGTACGCAGGTGGCAATTCCAATTGCAACTGGCACAAAGGGTTCAAGGATGGATTTTGCAGTCCCGGTTTTGCCGGCTTTTTTTGCCTCCAAAATTCCGCCCCCAATCTGCCCGCAAAGGATTACCGCAAACAAGGCAGAAAGCGCAAAGTCTACACCGTTAAGATATTGGGCAAGGTTAAAGTGCTGAAGGACGTTGCATGCCAAAGCCCCGATGACGCTTCCAAGCACCCAGTAAAAAAAATCAAGAAAGGCTATTGTTCCAAGGAAGGGGCCTTTTTCTGCCCTGGCAGGAATTTCCGTTGAGCACAAAAGGGCATAAGTTTCGTCCGTAAGCCAATAGATTATGAAAGGCTTCCACTTTTTGCAGCCCCGGCATTTTTCTATTAGCGAAAGACCGTAGACAATGTGCCTTATGTTTACAAAGAATTCCGTTATGGCAATTTCTGCAAGACTCGCCCCTGCCGCAAATAGCCCTATTGCAACGTATTCGCCCGCTCCGCTGTACATAAAAAGCCCCATCACAAGCGCAAGCCACCAGGGATAGCCAGCGTTCACCACCATGAGGCCAAGAGGAATGCCTATTGCCACATAGCCAAAAAAGATAGGAGTTGTATAAGATGCAGCCTCGCGTGCAAAAGCTCTGTTCATGTGCGACAGTATATTTTAACTTTCCCTTTTTTTCAATAAGAGTTTTTTTCTTTTTTTTCTGGACCAAGTTTTATCTGCTAACCCGCTTTGCAGGGCTACGCTTTCGCTCCGGCCCGCCTTTCGGCGGTCTGGCTGCGCCACCCTTCCAATCGGGGGTAGGCTTTATTTGCAAAAGAGAAAGTTGCCCTTGCTAACATTAGCGGTCACAGAAAGCTACACTTCCGCGATAACTTCTATCTCGCAAAGTGCGCCCTTGGGAATGTCCTTTACAGCAACGCAGCTTCTTGCAGGTTTTTCCGTAAAGTATTCGCCGTAGACAGCATTGAATGCCGCAAAGTCGCTCATGTTTGCCAAGAAGCAGGTGGTCTTTAATACCTTAGTCAAATCCGAGCCTGCTGCTTCCAAAAGAGCCTTTACGTTAAGGCAGGCTTGCCTTGTCTGCTCTTCGATTGTATAAGCCTCAATTGCTCCGCTTGCGGGGTTAATCGGAATCTGCCCTGAACAGAATACAAGTCCGTTTACAATCTTTGCCTGGGAGTAGGGGCCTATTGCCGCCGGTGCGTTTGGTGTGGAAACTGTCTTCATTTTTTTCTCCTTTTTTCCTGTAAAATTATTTGCGTTTTAAACATCAAATTTTATTGAATCAACTACTTTTAAGCCTTCGTCCTTCAATGCGTTTTTGATGGCGTTAACATGGTCATAGTCGCGGGTTTCCATGGAGACCCTTAGGTAGCAGCCGTTTATGTTTTCCGTGTCGCCGGCCCTTTCGTGGTGAACGCTCGTAACGTTTCCGCCCAAGTCCGCAATGATTCTGGAAACTTCCTTTAGCTGTCCCGGTTTGTCGATGAGTTCTATCAAAAGGTTTGTAACACGGCCAGACTTCATAAGACCGCGCTTTATGATTCTGGAAAGAATTGTTACGTCAATATTTCCGCCAGAAACAACGCTCACAATTTTTTTGCCCTGCACTGGAAATTTGTTGAACATGGCAGCGGCAACAGATACGGCACCGGCACCCTCTGCAACCATCTTCTGCTTTTCGATCAGTGTAAGTATTGCGGAACAAATCTCGTCTTCACTTACAACGGCCATGTCGTCCACGTATTCCTTTACGTACCTGAATGTGTTTTCGCCAGGCTGTTTTACCGCAATTCCATCTGCTATGGTCATTACGGAAGGAAGCCTTTCAATCGCACCGCCGCCTATAGACTTTACCATAGAAGGAGCACCCGATGCCTGAACACCGTAAACCTTTACAGATGGCCTTATTTGTTTTACCGCGCATGCAATTCCAGAGATAAGTCCGCCGCCGCCAACCGGAACGATGATTGCGTCTATGTCGTCCAGGTCCTTGAATATTTCCAAAGCAATCGTGCCTTGGCCTGCAATAACGTCTTCGTCATCAAAGGGGTGAACAAAGGTGTAGCCCATGCTGTCCCTAAGTTCAAGGGCCTTGTTGTAGGCATCGTCATAAACTCCTTCAACAAGACAAACTTCTGCACCGTAAGCTTTAGTAGCCTCTATCTTGGAAATAGGTGCGCTGTCCGGAAGACAAATTACGGATTTTATTCCCTGCTTGGAAGCCGCAAGAGCAACTCCCTGTGCATGATTTCCAGCTGAACAGGCAACAACCCCGCGCTTCTTTTCCTCTTCGGTAAGGTTTGCCATCTTGTAGCCCGAACCCCTAAGCTTAAAGGAACCTGTGTTCTGGAGGTTCTCCGGCTTGAGCCACAGGTCTACTCCCGGGGCAATTCCGCTAGCCCTTACGCAGCTTGTCTCTCTTACGATATTTTTTAAAACTCTTTGGGCATCAAACACTTTGTCTAATGTAAGCATGCGTAACTCCTTTTGGCTCTGTTCATAAAATTAAAAATTAAGATAGGCATAAAGATAGCGCATTTTTGCAATATTTGCAAATCATTTCTTTTACTTTGCGTTTTTCAAGTCGCTTTCGTAACTGTAGCCTCCGTACACCCAGACAAGGCTTCCTTCCGTAAACTCTCCGCCGTTGTGGTCATCCTCGTAAATCAAGTACCAGGGGGCGGTTTTTCCGTCTATGGTCTCTTTTCTTTCTGTTGCGCCAATGATTCGGATTACCTGGCCTGCATAGACAACGTTTCTGCTTTCTATGTATTTTTCATTTTGGTAGTCAAAATATGCAAGCGAGACTGTTTCCGCGTTAAGCGAAGGTTCTTTCCTCATCTTTGTGTTTTCAAGAACAGTAAGGTATTTTGCGTCTTTGTCACCCCAGCCCGGATACTTTAGCACATTCTCGCCCTTGTAATAGTAGGTCTTCCATGCGGGGCTTGGCCTTTCGCTCTGAAGTATGGGGTCACCGTCGTCATAAGCTCCGAGTGAACCCTTGCAGTCAAAATCCTCGTAATCGGGATAGACCATATATTCTCCCGGAAAAGAAGCCTGCATGTTGTACTGGTTGGTAAAGGAATATGGTTCTTCCTTTACTCCGTGCATGGGAGTGGAAAGTTCAACTTCATAGTAACCGTCGCGCTTTTCGCTCTTTTTAAGAATCCAGTTGCCTGTCATGGTGCCGTCGTGCCTGGCCCAAAGACCGTATACTCCATTCGGGTAAAAGCTTAGCCTCCACCAGCCGGCTGTAAAGGAATTTTCAAGAAGGAATCTTCTGCTTTTTTCTTCATCCTTGCTTCGCTTTATACTGGGCATTTCTTTTGCCTTCTTGTCCAGGTTTACCGCGCATATTACCTGGTGGCATTCATTTACGTGGCTTCCGTCTTTTATCCTTATTGAGATGTATTTTCCGTCCGGGCTTATTGCAAGGGCCTCTATTTTTTTGCCAGCGTCTTCTATGTGTTCAGCCTGAACAAGCTTGCCTGTTGAAAGTTCATAGACGTAAAGGTAGGTGAATCCGTGCTCGCTGTCGTATTGCCCGCTCTTTTCTTCGTTGACTGTAAACAAGACACGGTCTTTCTTTGGAATTACCTGCCAAGAATAAATGTTGTAGTGGTAGGGAAATTCTATGTAGGCCTTAGAAATTTCTTCACCGGTCAAAGCATTTAGTGCAGTGATTCCTGTTCCGTTGACCACGTACAGGGTTTTGCCGTCCGCGGAATAATACAGGTCTCCGCCAAAGTCGTGCATTTTTTGCCAGACAATTTCCCTTGTGTCCATCTCCCACACGCAGAGGTCTGTAGGGTTTCCTGCGCTGCCTGCTATGTATTTTCCGTCCGGGGAAAAGGCAAAGCTGTTTGCCCACATAAAGTCGCCGCCTGTTTTGTATGTCCACGATTGGGTCTTTAGGTTGTACATTGCCCAAGATTCATAGTATACGCCGCAGAGTATGTTTTCTCCGTCGGGAAGCGGGTGTATGCTCTGTAGGAATTCAGAGTGGTCGTTTATTGAAGCCTGGTAGGGGGTAGGGCTGCCAAGGTCTTTTTGGGTCTTGTCTTTTATGCAAACCTGCATTAAATACTTGTCGTCCCTAACATAATAAATGTATTCGCCGTCTGGGGAATATGCCATGGCAATGCGGCTGCGTGGTTTTGCTTCTGTTACAAAAAGCTCCTCTCCTGTTGCCCTGTCGCAAACACAAAGTCCCTTTTCCGAGCTAAAGCGGTAATCCCAGCGGTGGAAGGCGACAGTTTTTCCGTCTGGGCTGAATGCCGCAAGATCAAAGCCGTCTTTTTCCCAGAGCTTTCGGATTATGCTGTCCTTGCTTGTGTACTGCCTTTGCTTGAATGGAACTGTCGTTTTTGCCCAGGCACTGTTGCCTTTTTCGTCTACAAAGCAGAGCCAGTTTTTGTCTTGGTCTTGGTAAAGCAGGTGCACTGTGCTTCCTTCCTTTAGCTTTCCGGGGCTTTCCTTAAAGTCCTGGCTGTTGGGCGATTTGTATACATCACAGTCTTGCGGAATTACAATCTGGTCACCGATTGCAAGAACCGTAGAAAACTCAGAAAAGCTTGTGGGGGCATCGGTTAGGCTTGCCTTGTCAAAAGGGGTGCTTTCTGAGCCGAACCAGACTATCTCTTCTGCGGCTTTTGCAGATTCATCCGGCGCTTCTTTTTTACCATCACTTTCTTCCGCTTTTGAATCGGACACTTCTTCTTGGGAACTTTCGCTTTTTATTTCTTTGTCTGATTTTTTTCCGCAGCTTATAAAGAATACAGGGGCCAGTAAAAGGGCTGTGGCAAATGCAAATGTTTTTTTCATGGGGGAATTATAGCAAAGTTTCCCTTGCAATGGAAGTAGAAGACAAGTGCGTTTTTTTAATAATTGTAATGCAAAAATATGTTAAGAAAGCACTGGAATGGAGGCAGGAAATGCAGCAAAAAAGCATTTGCGCGGTGCGAACCCAGCAGTGTAACTTCAAGCCGCGAAGCGAGTCAGATACCTTATATCTGCGCTTGGGGTTGTAAACAACCCTTGCTTTTTTGATGCGTTTACTGCCGGGAATGGAAGTGCTTTCGTGTTAATATTTACACTTGCCTTTTACAAATCTTAATGCCGAACTATTATTTTACTTTAAAAAGTGCTAATATATTTTTTATGGACAAGAACATTTCTTCGGCGGAGAATGCCGTTTACATTTTGGATTCATACGGACTTATCTACAGGGCCTACTATGCCCTTTTTAGCCACCCGCTCACAAATCAGCGAAAGGAAAACATTAGCGCGGTCGTGATTTTTTTCCGCAACCTAAAGGCACTTTTGGCAAAGCACAAGCCTGCTTTTCTTGCGGCCGCTTTTGACAGCCGTACCAAGACTTTCCGCCACGAGCTTTTTGCTGAATACAAGGCCACTCGCCAGAAGACACCCGATGACCTTCATGCCCAGGTTCCCTGGATAGAGGATGTGCTAAAGGCTTTGGGTATTCCTGTCCTTCGTGTTGACGGTTTTGAGGCAGACGACATTATTGCAACCGTTGCGGCAAAGTGTGCAAAGGAGGGCAGACAGCTCCGCATTCTTAGCGGGGACAAGGACTTGCTTCAGCTTGTAACGGAAACTTGCAAGGAGATGCAGCCGGATAAGGCAAACGGCGGTTGGGAGACGGACGGAGTTGAAGAGGTTAAGGCAAAGTGGGGAATTGGTCCCGAGATGATTTTGGACTACCTTTCGCTAACAGGTGATGCTGCGGACAACGTGCCGGGTGTTAAGGGCGTTGGAGACAAGACTGCAATAAAGCTTTTGACCCAGTACGGTTCTCTTGACGGAATCTATGAACATGCGGAAGAAATTAAGGGTGCTCTTGGCCAGAAGATTCGCGGCGACAAGGAAAACGCATATTTTTCCAAGAAGCTTATTTCGCTAAGGAGCGATGTTCCAATCGAAATTGACTTTGAATCTTTTTCCACCGCCAAGCTTGATTACGCTGCGGCAGGAAAGGCTCTTGCTGAACTTGGGGCAGAAGCTGTTTCGCGTGCTTTCATAAAGGAAGGAAATGCTGATTCGACTGTTGCGTCTGCTGCTGCCACTGCAACTGCTTCTGCAAAAGAGCTTGGCGCGGAAGGTGGAGCTTCATCTGCCGCACCTGCTGCCACTGCAACATCTGCAAACGAAGATAACGCCCCCCTCCCCATCCGCAAGAACGAGGGAAATTACCGCCCAATAACAAGCGCTGATGAACTAAAGAAATTCATAGATTCAGCCATGGACAAAAAATCCAACCCAAGTCTTGAAATTGCCTTTGACACGGAAACCGACGGTCTGGACACCCACGCATCAGGTCTTGTTGGCTTTAGCCTCTGCGTAAAAGAAGGGGAGGCCGTTTACGTTCCAGTAGTTCTTCCCGGCGGAATGTTTGCAGAAGAAACCATTGCAAAGGAAGACTGCCTTTTTCAGCTTGAGCGCATACTAAAAAATCCCGGCGCAACGCTCGTAATGCACAACGGAAAGTTTGACCTGGAAGTTTTGCATACAGCAGGTTGCATTGCAGCAGAAAAGCCAGCTTGCAAAATAGCAGACACCATGGTTGCGGCCTGGCTACTGGATCCCGATGCCTTGGGAAAGTCGCCCTATGGCCTTGAATACCTTGCAGAGACAAAGCTTGGCCTTTGCGGAATTGAATTTAATGACATAGTTCAGAAGGGGCAGACTTTTGCTGATGTTCCGCTGGAAAAGGCATACCCCTACGGTGCAGAAGATGCGGACTTTACCCTTCAGCTGTGGAATATCCTAAAAAAGAAGATAGAAGCAGAAGGGCTTAACGACATATTCTTTAAGACGGAAATGCCCCTCTTGCCCATTCTTGCCGCAATGGAAAACCGTGGAATCCACCTGGACAAGAAGATTCTTTCGGACTACAACGTGGAGCTTTCCAAGATTATAGAAGAAAAGAAGTCGCTTATATATTCAGAAGCGGGGCATGAATTCAACATTGCAAGCACCAAGCAGCTGCAGGAAGTTTTGTTCACGGAGCGGGGCCTTGTTCCCGGCAAAAAAACAAAGACAGGCTACAGCACTGACACAGCCGTCTTGGAGGAGCTTGCAGAGCGCACGGACGATCCCCTTCCAAACGCAATCCTTGACTTTAGAAAGTCGGTAAAATTGCAGAACACTTATGTAGAAACACTCCCTCTGTTGGCAGACAAAAACGGCCGCATACACACATCCTTTATGCAGACTGGAACCGCCACAGGAAGACTTTCTAGCCGCGACCCAAACCTTCAGAACATACCGGTGCGCGAAGAGGCTGGAAGAAAAATCCGCTCGGCTTTTACCGCAGAAAGTGGAACCGTGCTAATTTCGGCGGACTATTCCCAGATAGAACTTGTGGTTCTTGCCCATCTTTCGGGAGACAAAAACCTTAGCTCAGCCTTTGAGCAGGGAATAGACGTTCACAAGGCAACAGCTGCCCTTATCTACGGAATAAAGCCGGAAGAAGTTACCGCAGACATGAGGCGCTTTGCAAAGACGGTAAACTTTGGCGTTATGTACGGAATGAGTGCCTTCCGCTTGGCAAAGGATTTGGGCATAAGCCGCACACAAGCCCAGAACTTCATAAGCCAGTATTTTACAACCTATTCCCAGGTTAAGGCCTTTATAGAAAAGACAATTGCAGATGCAAGGGCTAACGGTTTTACCCAGACAATCACCGGCAGAAGACGCTTTATCCGCGGAATAAACAGCCGCAACAAGAACGAACAGCAGGCGGCAGAAAGAATTGCCATCAACACACCCATTCAGGGCAGCGCGGCAGACATTGTAAAAAAAGCCATGATAGACGTAAGCCAAGAAATTGAGCGCACGAAGAGCCCGCTAAAGATGCTGCTACAGGTTCACGATGAACTAATCTTTGAATGTCCCGATGATGAATCTGTAGTAAAATCTTCTATAGAATTAATACGTGCAAAGATGGAAAGTGCCTTTAAGCTGAACATTCCGCTCCGGGTAAGCATAGAAAGCGGAAAGTCATGGGGGCAGTTCCATTGATTTTGTGCGTAACAGGCCCAATGGCGGCAGGAAAAAATGCTGCGGCTTCAATCCTTGAGCAAAGGGGCTACGCCTGCATAGACGCAGACCTTGCGGGGCATACCGCCGTGGAAAATGCCAGGGAAAAGATTTTTGAGCGCTTTGCAGGGGAGGCCCAAAAAAATGGCATAGTTCTAAAAAATCAAGACGGAAGCGTAAACCGCAGGGCACTGGGCGAAGTGGTCTTTTCTTCCCCCCAGCTTTTGCGGGAGCTTGAATCCATAGTCTACCCCGAGACCGAGCGCATCATCAGGGAATTTATAGAAGAAAAACAAAAATACTCCTCCATTCCCGGCGTCGTAATAAATGCGGCAGTCCTCTACAAAACTCCGGACATTTTAAGTCAAGTTCAATTCATTCTCTATGTTGATGCACCCCTAATAATGCGCTATTTCCGTGCCAGAAAAAGAGATGGCATGTCCTGCAAAAAAATTCTTGACCGTTTTGCAAGCCAAAGAGACCTTTTTGCTAAATATCAAAATTCAAATGCCGATATTCAAAGGGTATGGAATACCGGTTCCAGACAGCGTTTGGAAAAGAAGATTATTAAGATTCTGGCAACTTTGGAAAGTTAGCTTTCTTTTGCTTGCCCTGATTCCAAATGCAATAGTGAGCCTCTAAAGACTTATGTTTTTGGAAGTTCCCATTACCGGCAGGGGAAAAAACGAATGGAACAAAAAAGAACATTATGGATTTTAATTGCAGCGGGAGTTTTTTTATGCGTGGTTATTGGAGCCGCGTTTCTTTTCTTTGGCAATTCGCAGAAGAATAACTCATCGGCAATGTCTATGAAAGACAGCGGATCCATGTGGGTTATTCCGGAAGACAAGCCTTTAACCTCTAACACTGCAAGCTATGGCTATGCAGACGAGCAGCCGGTTGCAAACCAGGGCTCTGCTTCATCTGCCGCACCGTCAGTCTTGTCAGGAAATTCAACACCGGCAGAGGCAGCCCCAAATTCAATAACACATGCAGACAGCGTAACGGTAATTTCACAGGGGGCAACCAACGTATATGAAATTCCAAGCGGAACATCTGCAATTCAGGATGGAACCACAACAATCGACTTGAATTCCTTAAAAGAAGGCACTGCATCTGCTTCTTCCGTAAAGGCACAGAACCAGGTTGCAGCCCAGGCAATAGAAAACACAAAGGCTGCAAAAAGCACGCCAAAGGTTCTTGAAAGCAGCACAAAAAAATCAACTGCTTCAACAAGCACAAAAAAGACGGCAAGCACAAGCACAAAAAAGGCTGCTTCATCCACAAAATCCGTCTTGGCTGCCCCGTCTCCAGACCGCTACTGGGTACAGGTTGGCTCTTTTGTAAACAAGAAAAATGCAGACGAGGCACGCTCCGTATTGGAAGCAAAGTCAATCAAGTGCGAAGTCTTTACATACGAAGACTCTGGTACACTCAAGTACCGTTTGCGCGCAGGCGACTACACATCCCGCACGGAAGCCGAGTACTGGCAGAAGCAGATAGACAAGATTGACTACTTTGCAAAAAATGCCGGCAACACAATGATTGTGCACACAGGAAAGTCTCTGGCAAAAAAATAAGGTTTGTATTTCTTCTATAAAATAAATTCTTATGAATTTGGGGGCAGATTGTCGGTTAATCGCCCCCATTTTTTATGCCCCTCCATTGCCTGCCCTGCTTGATTTAAAAATCATCTTAATTTTTTTGCAAACACACATGCTTTTTTAAATTCTGTGTTACACTATTAGTATAGTCGATGTTTTTATATTAAAGGAGCATGTCATGAAAACTAAAATCAAGTTATTTGCAGCGGCAGTATTTTTGCTTACGCTTGCAGCCTGTTCTTCAATGAAACAGATTTGGGATTTGAAGGGAATCATCGTTTCTTCAAATAATCAGATATTCACTGGAAAGTCCACAACAGTTCCAATGGATATAAAAACAGGAAACCTCCGCTACGAATTTACCGCAACATCCGACCCGGTGGACAACGGCTATCCTGTATCAATCAAAGTGGACGACAGCAGCGTAGCATCCGTAACACAGAGCACGTCAAACCCTTCAAGCTACACAATAACCGGTTTAAAAAGCGGCTACACGGCTGTAACTGCATCCTGCTCAACATACAGCTTTACCTTCATTGTTTATGTTGCAGACACTTCCCGCGGAATTACCGTAGACAAGCTTAAGCAGCAGAGGGAAGACGACCTTGCCAAGATAAAGGCAGAAGAAGAAGCCAAGAAAGCAGCTGAAGCCCTTGCAAAACAGCAGGCAGCAGAAAAAGCGGCCGCAGACAAGGCAGCAGCAGACGCCGCAGCAAAGAAAGCCGCAGAAGAAGCTGCCAAAAAAGCCGCAGCAGAAGCAGCCGCAGCTACCTTCTCTCCAAAAGCCGGTGACGTTTATGCCCTGGACGAAAGCGGACAGAAGTACATTTACTTCCCCACTGCAGACGAGATGCGCATGACCTATCCAACAACCTTTGCTTCCAACGGCATTGGCACCCAGTATAAGGTAAAATATACAGCCAGCAAGTCAAAGAGCGAAAACGGCTGGTATTTTAAGACTGTGGACGGAACAACCTATGCATACTACAATCACTCAAGCGGAGACGCAGAAGTGTATCCGGCAGAAAACTTTGACCGTTCAATATACCCCGAAGGTTCAGACCCATGGGACTGGGCAGATGATCCAAAAACTACTTCCAGGTCTCTCTACAACACATGGCATGTATTCTACAGGTCTTCTGAAGGCGGAAATTTCCCACGCTTCTATACAATGAAATTCACTTCCAACGGCAATGTTACTTTTACAGGCCCCCGCTATGTAATAGGCGATGAACAGGTTGTGAACTATGACAATATAGACTATATCAGGGAAACGCTTAACAAGACCTACAGCTACACCAAGAAGGACGGAATCATAACCATAAAGAACGGTGGAGCCCTTTACTACGACGGAAAGCAGCTCCTGGACGCATTTGTTGTAAAGAAGGTAACGGACAGCGCAAAGATTCAAAAGGTTAAGAACGCAAGGTGGTTCCAGCCAAGCGACGAAAAGTAAAAGCTTAACAACACTATCCTTCAAGAACAAGGTCACAAAAAACTGCATCGGCGGCTTTTGCCAAGTCTGCCGGTGCAAGTTCTATCTGCTCCCCACGAAGACCTGCGCTTATAAAAATCTTTTCAAACTTTTCGGCAGTGCTGTCTATAAAAGTGCGGTACTTCCTCTTCATTCCAAGCGGAGAACATCCGCCGCGTATGTAACCGGTAAGCCCAAGAAGGTCTGCCGGCTTTACAGGAGTAACTTCCTTTGCACCGCAAGCGTTACGCGCTTTCTTTAGGTTTATCTCGTGCAGGGCGCTCTGGCAAAAAACAACAACTTCCTTGCTTTCCGTCTGCATTACAATCGTCTTAAAAACACAGGCCGGGTCTATGCCAAGCTTTTCCGCAGTCTTTTCCGCAGCCCCGCGTTCAAGTTCATGCTCACCGTCATCCGCATATTCGTGCGCAGTATAGGCAATCTTTAGTCCGTCCAAAATACGCATGGCATTTGTCTTTTTCATATTAATTTTCCCCGCCTGATTTTTTACTCTCTATTTTTTTTGCAAAGTGCTTAACAATAAATTCCGCCGCCAACGCAGAAAGGGTTCCAAAAATTGCACCGCAGACAACATCCGTGGGGTAGTGCACGCCAACATAAATCCTGCTCAGCGAAATCAAAAATGCAAGGACAAGAACAGGCACCCCAATTTTTTTAGGCAGGTTCCTGAACACAACAACCGCAACCGCAAATGAACACGCCGAATGTCCCGAAGGAAAAGACGAATCCCTTAGCGGCGGAACCAGAGCCTGCAACTCTCTGATTGCATCGTAAGGCCTAACCCTTCCAACAAGATTTTTTATGATAAGGTTGTTAACAATATGAATTATTCCAATCGAAGTAAGGCACATAATCCCGGTCTTCCGCGTCTTGGCTATGCAAAAAAGCACAAGCGTAAGGGCTATCCAAAAAAATCCCACGTCGCCCAGCTTCGTAATAAAAACAACAATCCCGTTAAGCCAGCCCTGCCTTATATGTTCCTGAACAAAAAGAAGTGCGCTTTCTTCCATGTCAATCTCCCTAAAAGATATTTTAAATCAATTCAAACCTATTTTCAACCTCTTAAAAAGCCATGCCCGTTAATCCAAATTTTTTCTTATCATCTTCTTGCGGCACTTTTTTTTGCAAAGGGCTTTCCGGGGTTCCGGCTTTCGCCTCCATTGCTCCGCAACGACTGCGCCGCCCCTACAATCCCGGCCGTGCCTGGTCGGTCAACATTTGTTTTTCCTCGTTAACATCTTATCCGTTGGAAACCTCTCCAGCCCACCTTTTGGGTTGACAAAGATAATGTGATGTGTTTTCATGGCGGTACGAGAGAAGATGATGCGGAATATATATAGAAGAATTTTTATTGCGGCCTGCATGGTGCTTTTTTCTGTTTTGCATGTTGCGTCCTTTGACTATGACAGCTACGATTATGACTGTTCTTTTATGAGGACTGCGACTGCATGTGCGGCCGGACAGATAGAGATGCTGGTTCACCGTGTGCAAAGGTATTATGACCACCACAACAAGTTGCCCGATACTTTTGCCCAGCTGGAAAATGAAAAATTAGGTGGCTTCGAGATATATTGCTGGCCTTTTGATGAATATTATAAGTCTGGCGGTGGATTGAAAAAAATATCAAATGACATTGTTGAGGTGACGCTTTCAGATTTGAAAACAGGATGTGTTTACCGTAACGTCTACGAAAGGGATGGCGACGAGCATATAATCACCTTCTTTGAAAATGCCAAGTTTGTGAACAGCACCCGCTATGACAGGGATGGCTACGCATTGGAAAGTCTCAATGAATCTGGCAAATATGTGTATGAATATAGTGGCAGTGATGGATTCAAAATTATGAGTTTGTCGTCTCCCAAACAGGTTCAAGAAAAATACACTCTGCCCCCATTCATTTATTCGCGGGAAGAGGGGCTTTTGTCGCGGAAGAGAAAAATGATTAAGTTTGTTTCCTTTACAATGTGCTTTGTTTCTTTGCTGTAGGAGACCCGAAAAATATACGCCGCCATGGAGCCCCTTTAGTACCGCGCAAGCGGGATGAGGGTTACCGAAGGGCGGAACGGCGGTGACGCAAAGAGTGTCTGTCGAGTTAGCTAAAAAATAAATGGTAGAGCGTAAAAAAGCACCGTCCAATAGCCTATCTTGAAAAAGTGTGCCCAATTCATTATTATGTTGAACTATGAAAGCGATTATTACAGTTGTTGGCGGGGACAAGATGGGCATTATTGCCAAAGTTTCCGCATACCTTGCAAAACATTCTATAAATATTGACGACATTACTCAGACCGTTCTTAGCGGTAATTTTGTTATGATGATGATTGTGGACTTTTCTGCGGCAGACCTTGCCATTGATCAGGTTCGCACCGAGCTTACGGAGGAAGGACATTCCCTTGGTGTAGAAGTGAACGTGATGAACGAGAAGGTTTTTTCCGAGATGCACCGCATCTAAATGCATCGCATCTAGTACAAGGAATAATGGCATTATGTCATTCTCGGGCTTGACCCGGGAATCTATGGATATTAATGCTGAAATTGGTTGCAACAAGTGAGTTCAACTTATTTTTATTTTGAAAAGAAGCTTTGTATGTCTGCGGTTAGGGGCTTGGAGAGGTATTCTTTTTCTAGCCTTAGGAATGCGTCGCGGCTTATGTTTTTGGCTCCGTAGCGGGCTATGTTGTCTGTGTAGACCTGGCTGTCTATGAGTTTTCCTCCGCAGGCAAAAAAGGCTCTTGCAAAAAGGACGAATGCGCTCTTTGCGCTGTCGCTTTCTTTGGTGAACATGCTTTCGCCGCAGAAGACGCTCCCAAAAAGTTCACCGTAAAAACCACCGGCCAGTTCCCCATTGTGCCAGACTTCAACGCTGTGGGCAAAACCCGCCTTGTGCAGGGCGCAGTAGGCCCTTATCATCTTGGGGCCAATCCAAGTTCCGTTCTGACCTTCCCTCTTTGCATCCCTGCATCCTTCCATTACGCGCTCAAAGCATTTGTCCATGGTATAGGTGTAGGGGGTATGCTTTAGAAAGCGGTCTATGCTTTTGGGAACATGAAAATCTTCCGGCTGAATGCAAAAGCGGGGGTCCGGGTTGTACCAGATTACCGGTTCTCCTTCCGCTTCGTCAAACCAGGGAAAAACACCCTGGAGGTATGCAGAATAAAGCAGGTGCAGGGGCAGCGTCTCCGTAACTGCGCAAATACCGCTTCTGTCCTCCGGCTTTTGAAATAAAAGTGGCTCGTCGTACCAAATCTTGTCCGGGTCAAGCGTCTGCAAGTTGATGCTGCCGTCCTTGTTCACCGGAATGTGTTCACTTTCCATTCTGAATTGTCCCACCAAAACGTGTTCAATCTATCACAATTTGGTTAGAAATTCTACAGGGGGGGGGCGTTAAAAAACTGATGTGGAAATGTCCAGTCTGTTCGATTGGGTAGAAAATAGGATAAGAAGATGGTAGAATATGGTTAGGAAAAACAAAAGGAATTCTGTATGAAAAAGATTATATATTTTTTTGTTCCTATGAAAAAATTGTCCGGAAAGGAGTTGCTTGATTACGGGGGAACAGGTAACGTAAAAAGTGCCTGTCACGATAAAGTCCTGTTCGGATTGAATTCAGCTTTGTATTCTGAAATTACAGAGACCGATGATGTAAAAGTTGTGCTTGTGCGGACTTTAACAGACAATAAGGGTAAGAATGAAGAGTCTTTGGCTAATATAGAATTGTTCAAGGAAGAATTTTCACGAATTTCTAAGAGACAATGTGATCCTGTAATTATAGAGGCTTCTTTTTCTGAAACTAAATCTGATATAGAAAAACTGTACCGCGCGATGCTTGGCGAACTTGAAGAGAATGTGGAGATTTATGCGGACACAACATATGGCCCTCGTTTAAATCTTCTGGTTATTATGAATGTTCTGAATTTTGCCGAACGTTTTTTCAATGCGGAAATAAAAATGATTCTGAACGTAAAAGTCTTGTTTGATGCTAAAAATATTCCCATTGAAGGAACCCAGGCGCTTTATGATGTTTCTCCTTTCTATTATCTTAATAACTTGACAAATGTAATGGAAGCTCCAAATGGGGAAAAAGCGCTCAAAGCCTTGGATGCGTTCTTTAAGCTGTAAGGTACACTCTTATGGAAACAAAAGAACAAATCGAAGCAAGGCTCTTGGGATATATTGAAGAGCTTTGCAATATAAAGAAGCAAGATGATTACAAAAGTCTCTCAAAGTATGACTGCCTTAAGGTTAAGATAGCAAGGTATATCTGGGAGTATGCACGGATTGTCTTTTCCAAGGGAATTCGGATCAAGAATGACGAAAGAAATGTTGTCTGCCATGTTTGTGATTGCGGTGTCGAGATTAATTCCTTTGCCTGTGATTTTGTTGAAAACTTTGTCTATGATCCCAAAAAAGGAAATCCGATTCACTATATCGTAAAGGTGTTAAAGCAGAAAATTTGCCATGCAGGTTCAGAGAATGATAAGCTGGAAAAACGCAGGGGCATAAGATTGTCAGAGAACAAAGACGACCGTTCTGTTGACAAAAGATATAGAGAACTGGTGAAAATATGCAAAAAAGAAGATAAGGACATAAAATCTCCCGGAGTTGCCGAATGGCTTGCGTCGCATACAAAAACAAGCTTGAGTGAAATAAAAGATCTTATTTCAGCTCATTCCATTGATTTTGATGATGGGAAAGGTATTCCTTCTTTTGAAAAAATTATTGCAGAAATTATTTATAAAAAATACGATGAAGATTTGGAGAAAAAATATAAGAATTTTTTTTCAAAAATAGAACAGTGCTATCTGAGCCTGCAGAACAGGACAAAAGAATTTGTTTCAGCCCTTATAACATTCAATTTGCTCAAGGAATTTGAAAAGTGCAAGGAATCCAGAGTCTTTATTGCGGACCTGCTGTCTCCCTATTCTTTTGTAGAAAAGTCAATGCTTGATTCTTGGAAAGAGGAGAAAGGATTGGGAGATCAGAAAGATATAGCCATTAAATTCAAGCCAGGTTTGTCGGAGGCAAGCGCTGAATCTGATGCAAGTCGAACCGTAAAGAATTTTCTGGATAAATTAAAAAAGCCCGTGGAGTAGAGTAAATTTTTACTCCAAAAAAATGCGTAAATACGCAAAAAATTGGAGTAGAGTATGGGCAGAGTTGTCTACACTTCAAATTTTATGCGGTTATAATGTTGAGGTCGAAAGCGTTGAAATAAATAAAAAAGACAAGGCAAACAAAAGCACGCTACGATGACGACGGGGGGGTATGGAAAGTGTCAAGTTTATTGATGGAAGATGCTAGAATTTGGTAGAAAGAATGAATATGATATTAATAATAACTTTGTTGAACCGTTAATTTAAAAGTTTTATGATATAATGTAAACGGAGCAAGTAATGACAATCGATGAAGTAAAATCAAAAATAATTGAATATTTGGTGGAGGCAGGAAAACTTGTTAATCCTTCTAATATTATGAGTAAATATAAATGGAAAACAGAAGAGATTTTGGCAGAATTTGACATAAAAAAAATCAAGACTTTCCATCGAAGATCCCGGAAATTTCATGTGAGTGAGCTGAAAAGGGAACGATGTATTTTAAGCTAAAAAGTAGCACTATTGAGAAAGAATTCGAGGTGCAAGAAAATAGAAAAAATCCAGAAGAGAACAAATCTGATGATTTAAGAAAAGATTTGTGTGCTCGTATAAAAACAATTCTTTCATACCTGAACCAAAATCTGTACGGAAAAGAAGAAGCGGTGCGGCTTGCACTTTTAAGTGCCATTGCTAACGAAAGCATCTTCTTTATGGGGCCTCCGGGAACAGCAAAATCCATGATAAGCCGAAGAATTGCAGCAGCATTCAAAGATTTTTATAAAGACGGAAAATTTACCACTGAAAACGGAGGTTATTTTGAATACCTTATGAACGAGTTTTCCACTCCGGATGAAATTTGCGGACCTGTTGACCTTTCCGCATTAAATGAAAAACCAAGTCGCTACGAAAGACAGACAGAGGGATATCTTCCGAGCGCGATGGTTGCCTTTTTGGATGAAATCTGGAAGAGTGGTCCTGCAATCTTAAACACGCTTTTGACAATCATAAATGAAAAGAAATTCCACAACGGAAAAAAGGTCGAGAAAGTTCCGCTTGTGTCTCTTGCCTCGGCCTCAAACGAGCTTCCAGAAAAGAATCGTGGACTTGAGGCTTTGTGGGACAGATTTATCCTCCGTGTGTTTGTAAATCCTGTTTCAAATGAAAATAAATTTTTCAATGTGGTTGATGATCCTGATAATAAAAAAACAAAAGAAGAAAAAGAAATAGAACAAAAAGAATCTTATTCAAAAATCGAGCCTTATCTTCTTAATTTTGATGATGTAAAAGCTTGGCAGGATGAAATCAACAGGGTTTCTTTGAGTGATGAAGCAAAAGCAGTAATCACAGCTATACGGCAGGAACTTACCAAGCTCAATGCGGACGAAAAGCACAAAGCAGAAGATGGTGAAAACTATTATGTCTCAGACCGCCGTTGGAAAAAGATTGTGCATATTTTAAAAACAAGTGCGTTCTTGAATGGACGCGGTGCCGTAGACTTGATGGATTGTTCACTGATTGAATACGCAATCTGGAATACTGATAAGCAGCATGATGAAGTTAGCGGAATTGTTGAAAAGATTTTGAAACAGAATGGAATCAGTAAATCAACTGCAATCGTAGATATTTCTGACAAAATTGATAAATTTAAAGATTCTATTGACAAAAAATGGTTTAATGAAGTTCATATTCTTGGGATCGCGGAGAAAAAATCTGAACCTTTTATTGTAAAAGTTGACGGAAAAAATTGTTATAAATGTATTCGTGATGGAACGAATGAAACTTGGTATGTCACGGAAAATGCGACTGGTCGCAATTATTACTATACCAATTATCATAGCATTTATCGTTCTGATGAAAGCTTTTTTTAAGAGTCTGATTTTTCTAAGAAGGGGCAAAGCATAAGTTGTTATTTTGATTTCACAATTACGATGACAAAAGCTGTTGCTGCTGTTCCTGCAAAAGACTATCTCGAAAAAAAAATCTTCGAACCTGTCGCCAAAAAGACCATGATGGAATCCTTCGACAAAGAAGAATACACTCCGATTGTCGAACAGATTGATTCAGAAATTGTGACTTTGCAGAATTTTAGGGCTGATAACGAAAAGCCGTTTAGTGAAAACTCCTTTGCGAATGCGAGCCGTTACAACCCGATACTTCTGAACAAAATTGACGAATCAATCAAAACTCTGGAAGATAAAAAACTCAAGCTTAAAGAGCAGCACGAGCGTTATTCTTCCGACTCAAATGTAAAGTCTGATTTTGAGCTTTGTGATATTATCTTAAAAGACGGTACATATAAGGAAGCCGATGAAGAAGACGATGACGATGATGATATTCTTGCAAAAGTCTGTATGAAAGGCGATACGAAAAATTTTGCATACGGAATTGCTTGGGAAAATTTCGAAGAATACGATTTTGCAGGAGCCAAGAAAAAGGCTGTTGAGTATGGCAATGATTTTCCTGAACCGTATAATTCTGGTTGGATGCTACCAACAATTGAACAGTTTAGGCAGATATATGCGAATTCCCATGAGGAAAATGATTTTGACCTGCAAGGAAAATATTGGTCGTCATCAGTTGACAAAGAAAAAGGCGGAGTGTGGTATTTCAATTTTGATACCGGCGAACAGGAATGTACTTTGCCGTCAAATAAATATGGGATCGTTCTTATCCGCAAATTGGCATTGTAGCGATGAAGAACCATGTTTCCGACAAATCACGCAGATTTTCTCTTTTGGCATTGGACGAACTTGAAAAAATCAAGCAGAAATATTCCTCCGTGCCAAAAATCAAATCGCTTACTGAAGAACAAATTTCTTGGCTCAATGAACGAATTCGCAGTTTTCACGAAAGCGTTGTAAAGACGAATTACAGGCGATACTCGTTTTTGGGGGGAAGCAAGACTGTGCGGAATGCGATTGCCCACAGTACAGCGGAACTTTCAGCGCAAGAAATAGAATCGACATGGCAAAAATTCTTCAGTTTTGCGGACATAGCAAAGGTTGAATTGCAGAAAAACTTACGGAAAAGCTACTCTGAGAACAAGAAAATCCGTAAGTTTGAAAAATTTGGCTCACCAAAGTTTGGAAACGATATTGAGAGAAAAGCTCTGGCACAAAGCCTTGCAGATGCCCTTGATACCACACTTCCTGATTCTGAAAAAAGGCCCTTTGCTTCAACTTCTCCAGCAACTGAAGTTTCAAAATTTTTGCAGACAAAAAATCAGAGTCAGAAAGATTTTCTTGATTTTGCAAAGAATCATTCTCAGCTGAACGAGCAGATTCAGGCAGAAATCCTTGATACGCTACAAAATGCTTATGATGAAACTGAAATCACGAATCCCGAAAATCCTTTTTATGATGAAAATCTTTATGTTCAGAAAATGCAACGTCTTTCAAATGAAGATTTGCTGAAAAATCTTGAAAGCTATAAAACTGAACTTGAAAAAACTTCAACAGGAAAAGATAATTCCGTTAATTTTGGTTTTTATAAAAAACAATACGATGAGATTCTGAGACAAGCTCAGAATAACAAAAAACAAGTTCAGAATGGCAAAGGTAGTCATGCTGAACTTGATTCAGCATCTAAAAAACGCAAGTCCCCAAAACAAGAGTCCCCAAAACGGGTTCGGGGTGACATGTCGAGTACGCGTCGTCGAAATCATGAATTTGAAATCCTTTCCAGAAATCTCAAATCTGATTTGCAGAAATCTTTGACAGAACGCTATACCGCATGGCAACTTGAAGAAATCGACAAAAAACGCCGTGCTTATCTTGAAGAGTTGTACAAGAAAATCGAACAGTTTAAAAAACTTGAAGAACTTCTCAATCCATTTATAAAGAATTTTGGTCGCCTCTGGGATTTGTCAGAAGGCAATTTTGATGACTGCGGTTTTGAAATCCTTAAAGACTTTTCCGATTTGCTTGAAAATGACAGCTCTCTGAAAGAACTTGCAGACTTGATTGGCAGACAGGAAGCAGAAAAGGAGCGGTACGAAAAAGAGATTCGCGATAAAGTCGAAATCAAAACAGAATATCATCCAAAGCCCGCATACCGTGGTCAAATCAGCGGTCTGCGGTTGAGCGGAGAGATATCTTCTGCCTTGCCAACAGAACTTGCGATGTCTCAGAGGCCTGCAACAAAGTTGTATTTCGCACAAAAATTTGCAGAGAAAAAGCTGCTTTCGTATGCGTATACAAACCGACAAAAATCGTACCGCACTGAAACAACAACAGAAGAATTTGAGGTTGCTAAAAAAGAAACGGAACAAAAAGGCCCTGTAATTATCTGCGTAGATACAAGCGGTTCAATGCAAGGAACGCCAGAACGTGTCGCCAAGACTATCACGTTTGCTCTTGCAAAGAAATGCCTTGACGAAGACCGCAAATGCTTTTTGATTTCGTTCTCTACAGGAATAGAAGTGCAGGATTTGTCTGATTTTGAAAAATCCAACGGTCTCGCGGAACTTGTCGCGTTTTTGCGAAAATCTTTTAATGGCGGAACTGATGCAAGCCCCGCGCTCGAAAAGTCGCTTGAACTTATGCAGACTAACAAATGGAAAAATGCAGACGTTCTTGCCGTTACAGACGGAGAAATGGGCAGCTTCTCAGCAAAACTCATTTCTGATATAAACGTGCAGAAAGAAAAGAAATCTAAATTCTATCTTTTGGAAGTAGGCTATTCAGGAAATCCAGAAGTAATCAATGTGTTTGACGAGCACTGGCAGTATGACACAAACACAAGAGATTCAATGCGTCACTTTGTAAGAAAGATGCATGACTTTCAGTTTATTTAAAAAAATAAAGGGAGACGAACGTATCCTCTCCCCCAAACAGGCTCCCGCAGGAATCCTGCTTCAATTCACATTTAATATAACCTAATATCTAAAAAAAATCAAGTGATGTATGAACGCATGGCTGAAACAACAGTTGAATCTTGCGAGCCGAAAATTTTTATACTTGTATTAGACGGTAACCGTTTCAGCATATTCTGAAGTTTTTTATACTCATTTATGAAGCTTTTTGCTTTTCGATTTTCTCCCATCTGCTTAAGAAGGAATACGATAAGTGCTATATACGATGTGATATAGTTAAAATCGATTTGTGTAAGTTTCAGTTCATTTTCAATAAGCCTTCTTATTCTGTTTGAGACCTTGCTGGTTGAAAATCGCGTGTCAAATATAATACCATTATGAGCTATTGAATTGCGAAGGTCTTTTAGAGTAAAAATAATGTCTTTTAGCAAAAATCCATCACTGTTCAGATTTGTTGGTAAATTCAGTTTTGAAGAAACTTTGTTCCGTATATTTTTATTTGAACAAGCAAAAAATGTCCCAAATTCACCAAGCGTAAGACTTTCAAAAGCTGCCCAAATAGGAATTTCTTTGTCGTTGTTATAAAAGTGAGTTTCGATGGCTTTGTCTGACATATAATCACGGATTAATGCATTTGAGATTTTCATCTCCAATTCCATTCGTCTTTTAAACTCTTTTTTATAATCAGGTGTACCTGCATGAAACTGTTTGTAATATGTCAGACCTGTTTTATAAATATCATTCAGTTTTTCACTTTGACATTCAGCAAGCGTTGCTTCAAGAACATAACTTTTTAGTGCATTTTCTATAAACATAAGATTTGGATAAAAAAGCCCTTTGAGCTGTATATCAAAATTGTTTAAATCAACAATTTGGGCGAAGGCTGTAAAATTTATCAAATTTCCAGCTTTACGTATAAATCTGTAACCTTTGTAACCGTGGTAGTAACCTATATTGCGCAAATTTTGGAGCTGGTTGTCTTGAACAGGCAGGTTGTGCTTGTTTTTTAGATGTTCTGACAAATCTTGTAGACTATACATAAAAATATTATATCAGAAGACCTAATTTTATTCAATTTTCTTCCAAAAAATCTGTTAAGTTTTTGCATGGCAGGCACTAGATATTTTTAAGAGGACAATTGTCCGGGTGATGGGAGAATAGAATTATGAATAAGACTGCGAGAAGAGTTTTGGTGACGATGGGGTTTTGTTCTATCGTAATTATGGGAGTGCTTGCTGGAGTTAGGATTTATAGGACTCACGTGCTTAGGCAGCGGGTTGAAAAGATTCGGGAATTTGCCTTGCAGACTGGGGTTATGCTTAAGCCTGAAGACGAAAGATATGGCAGTGAAATATCACGGCAAAGTATAAAATCTGAGACTGATATTGCTTTGGCGCAGAAAGTTTTTGATACTCTTTGTAGAAAAAATTTGTCTGTTTGGAAAAAATTGGATGGGTGGTCACTGGAAAGAATTGGGAACAAAATTGTTTCTTCTGCAAATTTTGCAGGGGAATATCAGTTTAAAGGGAGTTTTGATGGTGATGCGGTTCGCGACTTTGATTATACCTATTATGAATTTAATGAGAATGGTACAAGAAAGCGTGTTCTTATACCTGCTGGCAAGAAGGAACTTGATGATGCCAGAGATGCAATAAGAAACTGCATTTTGTCTTGTATAGGGCAGAAAGATAGAGTCTATAGATTTGGCGAAAATAAAATCGAATTGAGAAATTATGAAGATGTCGGAGAGTTAAAGAATCATGATATTTTGTCTTCTGCAGAAGAGAAGGTGGATGTTGAAGTAAATCTTACGAATGAACCAAGGGAAGACTGTTTTGTAAAGGATGATTTCTTGTACCTTTCCCATGCGCTTGAATGTGAAGAAAAGTGTGCAATGGAAACTCTTTTTCTTCTTCTGTTTTTCTTCCCCGCAATCATGTCATTCATTTTTTATAGGTGCAGCTTTCTTAGGGCTTTTTTTGCTGGTGTCGCAGTTTTTATGGTTTACTACATATTAGATCGCGATATTTATTCTATGATTTTTATGCTCTTGTTTTTTGCTACTGGTAATGCAGTTCTTTTCCGCATAAACAGTAAATATTTAACTGGGTTGGTTTTGCTGCTTTTAAGTATGTACTTGGGACACTTTATAATGGGGTCACTTCCTTGGTCTGGTATGTATTCTCCTTATGAACAAACTGTCTGGAATACTGGTTATATGGATTGTGGTTCGGCGTGGTTGGAACGTTTAATAAAACTTATTGTTTCTGCCATAAACATCTTTGCGTGTGCGGTACTCTTGGACTGTGTGGGCCGTTGCATGAATGAGTTAGGTCTGAATCCGGTGGTTGAAGGAAAGAAGCAGACCGTATATGTGGAGCTTTCGCCTTCTTTGACTCCTTCCTTGGGGAGTATAAAGCTAATGCTTTCAAGATATGTAAATGACTTTAATTTCTTTGTTGTAAACTATGATGTTTCCATAAATAGGGAACTTAAAGAAAATGAATACAGGCTTATTAAAAACGAAAAGGTCGTCTGCTCAAAGGTCCTTAAGTCTTCTGAAATGTCAGTCATGGATTTGGATACTTTTGTGGGTGCGGTGATAATTGCAAAGCGTAGCTAGGAAAGGGGAGTTGAAGTATGAAGGTAAACGGTTGTAAGAAATACGACTGCAAAAATAGGCAGGATGCATTTGTGCCTCTCTCTGCTTTTTTGCTGATGCTAGGTTTTGTTGCTGAACTTATTGGTTTTCTTGGTGCAACGGTTGCAATTGTACGTGAACCAGGAGAACTTTGCGTTGGGATAGCATTTGTTGCTATGTGTGCTACCTGTATTTTTGTCATATTTAGATATTTTAACAAGAAGATGCCATGTTCTGAATTTTACATTTTGATTTGGGTATTCAACTTGTTATGTTTTATTTGTTCTTCTTGCGGCAAATCTTTTCGTTGGCTTTTTCTTATTCATTTGATATTCGAATCTATCTTATTTTTCTGTTTTCGTGTAACAGATGGTTGCAAGAAAACAGAGGTGCCGGCTTATAAAGTGCCTCCGGTTTATCAAGCACCCCGTTTGTCTAAAAAGGCCTCCGCTTTATACTTTGAAGATCCTGTGATGCACAAAAGCAGCGAGACAGAAGCCATAAAAAAAGAAATGGGTGAAATAAAAAACTTATTGCATTCCCTAGATGATATTAAGCTGGGAAAATCCGAGAGTGTTTTTGCAAGGGACCTTGGGTTTAAGTCCTCTACCCTTGAATTTCAGCTCTATGAATTGGAACTTTCCGGACTGTCAAAAAAAGAGCTCGCACTTACTGTAAGGAACAAGAGCTTTTCAAGGAATAAGCCTAGTGAAAAATTTTTGCGGGAGCTTGCATATCAGACACATCTTTTGAGTGGCGGTGTTTTTAGTGTGGAGCATGTAAATGAGCTTGTTGCAAAACGTGATGCTCGTGCAGAATTTTCTGTGGAAGAAAAATCACTGGTAAATTTTTACAAGGCCGCAGAATGTATGTTTGAATGGAGTTGTGAGGATTATTCACTTTTTGATTGGCAAGATATGATGGAAAAGTGCGTGGAAATCCTTAACAAGGGGAGTTCAGGCCGATCTGTGGAGGATATTAAGAAATCATACACTCCGATTGCTTTTGAATTTTCCAACAAATTAAAATGTTATCTGGATAATGACTTTTTATGGACTGCGCTTATCTTTGGCCGTCTTATGAGTGAATCTGCGGATGATAAGTATGATATGCGTAAAGTTGTCTTGCTTCTTAACATACTTCTTTGTTTTAAACACTATTCTCCGGTCGTTATAAAAAGCAAGGAGAAGCAAGAATTTTTTGATGCGGTTTCAAAGGTAAAAGATTCGGACTATGCCCCTTTGATGCAGTTTTTGTTCCACAAGGAATTTGATTAAATCTGCTTTTGACACGCGTGCGTTTTTGCTGTATTCTTTTTGAATGGAATGCATTTCTTTTAACGATGTTTCTTTTACCTACCCCATGGTGGAGGGGGATTTGGATGCCGAGGGAAAGCAGATTGTGCCCAAGCCTGTGTTTTATCATTTTTCGGCGGAGCTTCCGGGCGGTTTTGTGAGCCTTGTGGGGCCAAATGGTTCGGGGAAGTCTACCTTTTTGCTTTTGGCTTCGGGCCGCATTGTTCCCCAGGAGGGAAAGTGCCTTTTGTTTGGAAAGGATGTGGCTTCTTTGCCTGAGGAGCAGAAGAATCTTGTGGCTTCGGTGATTTACCAGAACATGGAATTTGAAAGCAGGGAAAAGGTTTGCTCCCTTTTGGATACGGTTTTTAAGAGCGGAAACTATAAGGGTAAGGCTAGCGGGATTCATTCGGAGGATTTGCTTAAGGAAGTTATTGAGCAGTTTGAGCTTGGGGGGCTTCTTGACCGCGGGCTTATGGAACTTAGCAAGGGAGAGATTCAGCGGGTGCTGCTTGCCTTTAGCATGCTTTACGGTAGCGCTTCTATTTTTATGGACGAGCCGCTTTTTGCACTTGAGCCCAGGCAGAAGGAGAGTGCCCTTTCTTACATAAAGGAATTTTCTGCAAAGACCGGGACGGCTGTTTTTATTTCCATGCACGAGCTTGAGCTTAGCAAGAAGTATGCGGAAAAGGTGATGCTTTTTTATCCCGACCGAAACATAGACTTTGGCACGCCGGATGAGGTTCTTACTTCCGAGGATTTGGAGAAGGCTTACGGGGTTCCGGCTTCCATGCTTAAGCATTCGGAGGACATGACTCGGGAAGAGCTTATGCAGACGGCGGAGGCGGTTCTTGCGGTGCAGAAAACTGTTCAGTAGGTGTTTTTCTAAAATCTTTTTCTAATTTTTCTGGACCGCATTTTGTATGCTAACCCGCTTTCCAGGGTTGCGCTTTCGCTCCATTGCTGTTGGGTTCGCCCCTTCGACTATGCTCAGGGAGCGCACCCAACAGCAACGGCTTCGCCGCCCTTCCAATCGGGGGTAGGTTTTGTTTTGCTAGAAGTCGTCCTGAATGTAAATCATTACGTCTTCGCGGGCATCGATGCGGGGGCTAAAGTTTAGCGTAACGGTGTCGCTTGTTGCTTTTCCGATTGAATGTATTACAAAGCCGTGGGGGCGTATGTCCGGGGAATATCCGTTTGCGACAATCTCTGGGCCGTCATTGTTCCTGAACAAGTCGATTGCGGTCATTGTGCTTTCGTAGCCATAAGCGCTTATGCTTCCTTCTGCGTCCTTGTTGAGTGTGGGAAGTCCGTTTTCTTCTGCAAAGGGGCTACGGAAAATGCAGGCCTGTATGAAGAGCTTGTAAACCTGCCGCCTTGAATATTTTCTTCCTGTGTTTGCGTAAATTGAATAAAGCACGGACTCCATGTTTGCGCGGGAATGGTCTTTGCTCATTGTGCTCACAAACTGGGGGCCACCGAATTCTCTTGCAAGCCAGGCTCCGAAGGTGTATGAGTTTGCGTAAGAACTGATGGTATAATCATTGTCTTCGCGGAATTCGTCTATTCCGGAAAGATAGTAGCTGTTTTTAAAGTCGGAGATTCTTAGTGTTTGCGGGGCAGAGTTGCCTGTTCCTAGCTGATCTGCCATTAAGTCTTCGCAAAGCATGGAAAGCATTTCGTTGTACCAAGTGTCGCTTTCTATTCCGTAGATTGTCTTTTGCCCAAAGTGTATCATGTGCTGGAATTCGTGGAATAGGGTGGTGATGGCAAGGTCGCTTACAGTGGAGCTTGGGTTTGCATAGCCGTTGCCGTTGTTGCAGAAGGCCGCATCCAGGTAGAAATATTTTCCTTTGTTGGAGTAGGCCCTTGCGTCGCGGTAATTGCCATTCTTAAAGTAATCTTTTGCCCCAAAGAAATATCCTGCAACGCCGGATTCGTTTGTTTGGCCATGGTCGTTTGCAATGTCGTAGATTACTATGTTAACAAGGGAGCCAGTGTCCTCAATTTTATAAGCTTCGGTCGGGCTTGAATGGCAGCTTGCATCAAAGAGGAAGTCGTATTCTTCTCCAAAGATTTCGCGTTCGTGGTAGTAGTGGGCTGCAAATTTGTCTGCCACGTCTTGGGCAAGGTCATAATTGACGGTTGTTCCTGCACATTCATTTCCCAGGGATTCGTTTACAACCCAGACAAGGACTACTGGCCTTTGCTGGTTGTAGTAGCCTACTGCGCACAATGTTGCGTCTTTTGCCGCGTAGCTGTTCATGTCGTTTGAAACGTCAACATAGATTCTTCTTGTGGTGATGCCCGGGGTGTAGTTGTTAAGGACACTGTTGTTGTCGTAGATTGTGTTGCAGTCGTGGGTGTAGGCGGCGCTTCTTGCTGCTGAGCGGCCTCTCCTGCTGAACCCTGCAAGGACTGTTTTTCTTAGGGACTGGGGTTCTTTAAAGGCTTTTGTGTGCATGGCCGGGTTTTGTGTCTGCTTTTGTCTTTGTCTGCTTGCAGCCTGCATTGCCTGTGCTATGGAAAGGGCACTTCTTCCTGAGCTTTGTCCTGCAAAGGTTAGGGTTGGGGTTTCTTCTCCTATTCCGCTTGTGCTTGTTATGAAGCGGGTGCTGTTGTAGTGGATGGGGCTTCCGTTATAGGGATGGGCGTTGTTGTAGTTTACGTAGAGCAGCTTTTTTCCATAAACGCCTGTAAGGGTGATTGAGGTTCTGTTTCCTAGGTTTTTGCAGTATTCACTGTCTTCCAGGTCTGCCCCGTCGTTTGTGTTGTATTCGTCTTCTGCTGCTTCTGATCCTCCTCCGCAAGATGTAAGAGCCAAGGGGAATATGAACCCAATGGCAAGCGCGGCTGCAAAAATGTGGGGAAGTTTTTTCCTTAGAATCTTGTTCAATTGTTTTACTGCTCCTTGTGCTGTGCAGAAGGCTGACGATAACGTATATAGATTACCTTAGTTTTGAGAATATTACAACTGCTTGCTGTAGAAGACCTCGGAAATCAATTTTGGGCTTCACTGCAGCAAAATCTGTCTGAACCAAAATCAATAGATTCAATTTGACCGCTAACGGTGCGGAGAAGCGGGCTACCAGGGTGGCTTGTCCTGTCGCTCCAGTTGCCGTCAAACGCCCTGCGGGCTTTTAGGGCAAAAGCAGGATGCAAAGTCGCGTCATGCCAATCCACCCTTCACGCCCTCTTCCCCGCACATTTTTTTTGCAACAGCATTTGCCTTCCGCTGCACTCATACGCCATAGCAATGACGTGTAATATATCCGAAAACTGATTTCTGGCTGCTTTGCATAAGGAATTTTTTACCTCTTTCTTGCCAAGGAATAACGAGCCATGGATGGCGACTTGGCAACATGCAGAAGCCATCAGCTTCTGCAATCCTCAAAAAATCCACGGAGGGATTTTTGAGGCGACCTACGCCCGATTGGAAGGGTTGCGAAGCAAGACCGCCGGATGGCGGGCCGGAGCGATAGCGTAGCCCTGGAAAGCGGGTGGCGCAAAGCGGTATTCGGTCGAATTAGCCAAGGGATAATATGGTAGAGCTAATAAACGTATCGTCCAGAGAAGTACTTAAATAGATGCCAATAATAGATGCCGAATCGAGTTCGGCATGACAGGTTCCAGGGGCATGGGGGCTTGTTAGGCATGACGGGTTTTAGAGGCAATGTAAATAGATGCCAATAATAGATGCCGAATCGAGTTCGGCATGACGGGTTTTAGAGGCATGGCAGGTTTTAGAGGCATGACGGTTTGTTAATGGGTAAGAATGTAGTACTTAAAGTCGCGCTCGTTAAGCGGCTTTGAATAGTAGTAGCCCTGGGCCACGTTGCAGCCTACGCTACGCAGAAGTTCCACGTGCTTTTCCGTTTCTACGCCCTCGCAAACCGTAAGCTTTCCAAGGTTGTGCACCATTTTTATCATGGAAGTAAGGACTATGCGGCTTGCCTGGGAATATTCCGCGTGGTGCAAAAAGCGCTGGTCAAACTTGATTATGTCCACAGGAATCTCGGACAGCATGTTGAGCGAAGATGAGCCTGAGCCAAAGTCGTCCATGCTAACCTTAAAGTCTTCGCGGTGCAGGCGTTCAATGAAGTCTTTTATAAAGTCGTCGTTTGCACCCGCAAAGCGTTCTTCTATTTCAAGCTCTATGTAGCGCTTGGGAATGCCGTACTTTTTTACAAGTGAGTTAAGGTTTTCTATAAAGGCCTTTAGGTTGTAGTTAAGGCGGGAAATGTTCAGCGAAATCGGAACCAGAGGCACGTTTTCTGCCATAAGGCGGTTCATGTACTTGAATACGGTTTCGTAGACGTAGTTGTCCAGCTTTCCAACAAGTCCGTTCTTTTCCAGTACGGGAATAAAGCGGTCCGGCGGTACAAGTCCGTCCTTGCTCTTCCAGCGTACAAGGGCTTCCGCTCCGCAGATTGTCTGCTTGTCCAGGCAGGTCTTGGGCTGGTAGTAGACCATGAATTCCTCGTTCTTGAGGGCTTCTTCTATGTTGTTTTCTATAAATTCCTCGTTTTCCCTTTGAGCCTTAAGCTGCTCGTTGTAGACGGAGAAGTTTTCCACCATGCTGTCGTGGTTGCTCTTTCTTGCGTAACCGGCGCGGCTTATAAGAATCTTTAGCGATTCGCTTCCGTCGCTTACGGCGTTTCCGCTCTTTATTACAAGGTGGATGTTTTCGCTCTTTCCAATCATGTCCTGCATGAGGGAAATTTCGCTTTCCATGTTGTTAAGGCAGCTGGATTCCTTGTCCTGAATTCTCTGGAATATGTAGAAGTTGTCCGCATAGCCTCGGCCCAGCACAGTGTCTTTGTGCTTTCCGTAGCACTGCATTATCTGCTTTGCAATGGAAATAAGGATTTTGTCCCCTTTTTCCGTACCGTAGATGCGGTTTATAAAAGAAAAGTCGCGTACGTTAAGTTCCGTAAGCAGGAAGTTGCCCTTTTTGTAGCGCAGCATTTTGCCCGTTGCCTTTTCAAAGCCATTGAGCGAATGGATTTTGGTAAGGTCGTCGTATTCCATTTTGTGGCGCAGCTTCTTAATATGGTAGATTACCACAAAAAGCACGCAGATTACAAAGAGGATGAGTATTCCTGAAAGGGAAGAAACCATTATGCTCCTGTTCCTCTGTCTGGAAAGCAAATCCCTTGCGTACAAGGCCTGCTGCTCCGAAAGCTTGTTGTAGTAGTTATAGGGGAACTGGGCAAATGCCCTGTTGAGTATGCTTATCATAACGTCCGGGCGGTCAAGCGAGACGTAGATGCACATTGGAACGTCGTAAACCGCCTTCTGCTGCTTTTGAAGAGACTTGAACCTTCCCAGCTTAAAGAGGTGGTCAAGGTATGTGTGGTTGATTATGGCAGCGTTGCATTTTCCGGTGGCAATGGCCCTAAGGCATTCCTCCACGCTTTTCATTGGTTTTGCGTCAAAGGAAATGAACCGTTCGCGGAAGAAGGGCACTATGTTCATCATGTCCAGTGGAATTGCAATTGATTCCGTAATCTCCACCCCCTGCTTCCTCTGCAAGGAAGTGGTGAATTCCTCTATTGTGTGACCGGGTGCGCATATAAGAACCGCATTTACGCTGTAGAATGCATTTGTGCAGCGCAAGCCCATGCCGCCTTTTTTGCTGTCAGAAGTTACCGGCTGCGGAATTTCTGAAATTCCTGGTAAGAATTCAGTGTTGTCTGGCCTTTTTACGGAGTCAACCACAAATTCCATGCCAGAAATAGAAGAAACCTTCTTCCAGAATTCATTCTTTACGTTAAGAAGTTCCGTAAGGTCGTCGCCAATGTTGTTTTCCAGAACGTGAACCGGCGAATGTTCCTTTATGTAGGCAATCTCCTGCTCAGAGGGGTTCCCCAGGTAGAAAGCCTGGCCCCTGTTTGGACCCGCCATCATTGTTGCAAAGCGCAGCGGATCTTCCCTTAGGATTTCCGAAACACCCTTGTCCAAGGCCTGAATTATGCCCTTGTCCCTGCTGGCAAAGAAAACCCTGTATTCCCCAAGCTTTTGGATGATTTTCTGCTCTTCAACAGGGAAAGAAAGGGTTTGCGTGCAGGCCTCTATGCCGTTCTTGATGAATTCTTCTTCTATATAACGTCCCAGCGGCAAAAGCACAACCCTTAGGTTTAGGCCGTTTCTTGCGGAAAATTCCTCCAGAAGCTTCTGCTGGAAGGGTGAATCCGGGCTTGCACTTGCCGTTGCGCCTGCCATTCTTTTAAGGTTGGCATTGTTAAAGTCGCTTTCCTTGTAGCTTTCCACAAGGATTATGTGCTTGGTAACAGAAGGAATGCTGCTGTAGAAAAGCTTTGCGGGGGAATCCTGCTGTGTTACGTCAAAAATAAGGTCAAGCTTGCCTTCGTTTAAGAGCTTAAGGGCTGTTTCGTTTGCTTCCGCGGCTGAATCTGCATAGCCCAAGTCCACATATTCATACTGCCAGTCGCACCTTTGGGCAAGCAGGCTAAGGTAGTCCGAATAGTACATCCTTAGTGAACGTGGCGGGTCATTTGACAAGAATTTATAGGTTTCCAGCGATGGAACTCGTATCGTTCTTGCGGATACGGTTGCAGAAGAGAAAATTGTTAAGCCTAGAACAAGGCACCGGGCAAAAGCCTTTAGCGCAAAAGAAAACTGTTTCACTGTAAAAAAATCACTTTTATTAATATATCTCTATTGTAATGCTGAATTAACATTTGGAAAAGTGGAATTTTAGAAATTTATGTCAAATATCAACGATTTTTTTCATTTTACTCACTTTTGGGACTTCGTTTGGGCGCATTTTTGCATTCGCAAAAACCGGGCTTTCCGCCGTTCCGCGTCTTACGCGCTCCATTCCCGGTGGTTTTCTCCCAAATCCTTCTGCCCTGCAAGCAAAGTCTTTTTAACCATCAAAAAAACGCTTAGCCCTAGCCCCCCGGGAACGCCTCCGGCGCGGCTACAATCCCTTGCGCGTATTTTTCACACAAATTGCCTGGCTGCCCTCTCCAATCCCCGCCGTCACCCCGAACTTTGCCGTCATCCCAAACTTAGCCGTCATCCCGAACTTGATTCGGGATCTGTATAAGATAGCACCTAATTGTTGCACAACCCCCAAAAAACCGCATGGCGTAAAAGTCCTATTACCGCGACTTTGCATCCTGCATTTTTTTATTCCCCAGCACTTGCAGAAGGTAAGTGCGAAAAACAGGTAATGCAATGTAGAAAATAAAAGTACGGAAGCACTGGAATGGAGGCTGAAAACGCGGCAAAAAAGCATTTGCGCGGAGCGAACCCGGCAGCGTAGCTTCAAGCCGCGCAGCAGTGTAGGTTGCAGAAAAATACTTCTTTATGCAAAGCAGCCGGGAATCAGGTTGGGGTGCAGCGGAAGGCAAATCCGTATGAAAACACGCATTGGAGCGGAACGTACTCGGCAGCATAGCTTGCATAAAAATCCTTCCTTATGCAAAGCAGCCGGGAATCAGCTTTGGGGCGTAACGGGAAGGAAAATCTGGATGAAAATCCATTTGCGCGGAACGACCTGGCAGTGTAGGTTGCAGAAAAATACTTCCTTATGCAAAGCAGCCGGGAATCAGGTTTGGGTGTAGCGGAAGGGAAATCCGGCTGAAAACTCGCATTGGAGCGGAACGAGCGTAGCGAGTTTAATTTCCTATTCCGCGACTTTGCATCTTCATATTTTTTTCTTTATTTGCATACCTTGCAGAAGGTAAGTGCAATAAACAAGGACTGCAATGTAGCAAAACAGTGTGCGGAAGCACTGGAATGTAGGCTGAAAACGGGGCAAAAAAGCATTTGCGCGGTGCGAGCGTAGCGAGTCTGATACCTTGTATCCGCGCTCGGCTTTTTTGACGCGTTTTCAGCCGGGAATGGAAGTGCTTCCGCAGTTAGATTAATACTTGCTAAGTTTCATTTAGATTTGCACTTGCCTTCTGCATGTAAATGAACCCTTGACTAAGCTCCCGCAATGTTTATAATATATTCCACGAAGGGACGTTGAAGTTTATTATTTCGCGTCTCTTTTTGTTTTTAAATAACGGAGGATAAAAAATGAAAAAGATCTTTGGAACTTTGCTTGCTTCCTGTGTTGTATTGGCTCTTGCCCTTGCCTTAACCTCTTGCAGCAAGAGCAAAAAAGTGGCTTCTGGCGGACTTACCATAGAAGAAGGCACTCTTAAAATTGGAATGGAAGTTGGATACCCGCCATTTGAATACTTTGACGCAGACGGAACCACCCCAATCGGGTTCGACGTACAGCTTGGCGCAGAAATTGCCCGCCGCCTTGGCCTTAAGGTTGAATATGTAGACACAGCCTGGGACGGAATTTTTGCAGGCCTGGACACAAAGCGCTACGACTTAATCATGTCCGCAATGACCATTACAGAAGACCGCCTTGCAAACTACAACTTTTCAAAGTCATACATCGGCAACGCACAGGCCATAATCGTCCGCAAGGATTCAGACAAGGGAATCAACACCCCTGCCGACCTTGAAGGTCTAAAGGTAGGTTTCCAGGCCGAAACAACAAGCGACTTCTACATGCGCAGCCTCCGCGACAAGACAGGGCTCAACTTTATTTCTGAAGGCTACGACAAGGTTATGAACGCCTACGACGACCTTAAGTTCAAGAGAATAGACGCTGTATGTTCAGATTCCCTCGTTGCGGTAAAATACCTTAGCGAAGACAACTGCGAGTTCAAGAAGGTTTGGGAAGGCGTTGCAGAGGAATTCTTTGGCGTGTGCATAAGCAAGAACAATCCTGAGCTTTTGGAAAAGGTTAACAAGGCCTTGGACGACATGATTGCAGACGGTACCCTTTCAAAGATTTACATCGATATTTTTGGCGGGGATTTGCTTTACACAATAAAAGATTCTCCATATAATAAGTAGACTATGAATGCATTAAAGAAAATACTGGGCTGGATGCCTCAGCTTTTGGCCGGTGCCAGGATTACAATTCTTCTTACTCTGTGCGCGGTTTGTGCCGGCATCTTGCTGGGTATTTTTATTGCGCTTGGAAAAATGTCTAAGCGCAAGTGGGTGCGCAGCATCTGTTCTGCATACACCTTCTTTTTCCGCGGTACCCCCCTTCTTATGCAGCTTTATTTTGTCTACTACGGTCTGCCGGAAATAAGCCGCTCCCTTACCATAAACAACCAGTTTTTGGCTGCCTTTATAGCATATTCGCTTAACAGTGCGGCCTACTGCTCAGAAATCATCCGTGCCGCAATCCAGTCAATAGACAAGGGGCAGAGCGAGGCTGCCGAAGTTCTTGGAATGAACTACTTCCAGACCATGCGCCTTGTAATTCTTCCCCAGTCAATAAAGAGGCTTGTTCCCCCGATAGGAAATGAATTCATCATGCTGCTAAAGGACGCATCCCTTGTTAGCCTTATTGCCCTTGCGGACATTACAAAGGTAACGAGAAGCATTCAGTCTTCAACAACGTCGTCTTTGGTCTACATTCCTGCAATGATTTTGTACCTTGTTATTACGGCTGTGTTTACCCTCTTCTTCCGCCGCCTGGAAAAAAGGCATTCGGTTTACGAATGATGGTTGTTGGAAAGGGACGGTAGCGAGGAGCTTTTATGTCAGAAGAAATGTCAGACGCAACAAGCGTTCAGTATATGATAAAAACGGAAAACGTCAGCAACAGCTTTGGCCAGCTAAAGGTTCTGCACGACGTTTCCCTAACCGTAAAGCCTAGTGAAGTTGTATGCATCATAGGTCCGAGTGGGGCAGGAAAGTCAACCTTTCTGCGCGCCATAAACCACCTTGAGCATATAGATGACGGAAAGGTTTTTATTGCGGGGCAGCAGATTGCCGGCTGTGAAAACGGAAGTGCAAAATTCCGCATTTCTGCAAAGGAGCGCAGGAAGATTCTGCTTAGCGTAGGAATGGTTTTCCAAAGGTTCAACCTTTTTCCCCACAAGACTGCCCTTGAAAATACAATGGTAGCACCAATGAGTGTTCTTAAGAAGTCAAAGGAAGAGGCAAAGGCTAAGGGTATAGAGCTCTTGAACCGCGTTGGCCTTGGGGACAAGATAAATTCTTACCCGGCAAAGCTTTCCGGCGGACAGCAGCAGCGTGTTGCAATTGCCAGAGCCCTTGCCATGGATCCAAAAATCATGCTCTTTGATGAACCTACATCTGCCCTTGACCCGGAGCTTGTTGGCGAAGTTCTTGGCGTAATGAAGCAGCTTGCCAAGGACGGCATGACCATGGTTGTTGTAACTCACGAGATGGGATTTGCCCGCGAGGTTGCAGACCGCGTTGTCTTTATGGAAAGTGGCCGCATTGTGGAAGAGGGAAGCCCCGACCAGATTTTTAACGCTCCCCAAAATGACCGCCTAAAGAAATTCCTTGGTGCGGTTCTTGAGCAATAGCTGGAAATTCGATGGGCAAGGCTAGCCTTGTGCAAAAATCAGAGCTTATTTTCTCCAACAAAAGTCTCTGGCTTTTAATATGGCCCCTGCTGGTGGAACAGCTTTTGCAGATTACGCTTGGAATGGCGGACGTTGCAATGGTTTCTTCCATTGGCGAGGCGGCTGTGGGCGGAGTTTCCCTTGTAGACCAGATTAACATTCTTTTGACCCAGGTTTTTGCAGCCCTTGCGACTGGCGGTGCCGTAGTGTGTTCCCAGTACATAGGTGCAAAAAGAAAGGACATGGCAAATGAAAGCGCAAGGCAGCTTTTGTATACCGTAACAATCTTTTCCCTCCTTCTGCTTGTGCTGGGGCTTGTCTTTTACAGGCAGATTCTTTCGCTAGTCTTTGGAAAAATAGAAGCGGACGTAATGCAAAGCAGCAGGCTTTATTTTTTGATTACCCTCTTTGCGCTTCCGGGGATTGCCCTTTACAGCGCGGCGGCAGCTCTTTTTAGGGCGCAGGGAAATTCCCGGGTAAGCATGGCAATTGCCCTTCTTGTAAACGTTCTGAACATTGGCGGAAACGCGATAATGATTTACGGCTTAAAGTGCGGGGTTGAAGGTGTTGCTGTGCCCACGCTTGTTTCAAGGACGGCCGCCGCTTTCGTTCTTCTTGCAAGGCTATACCGCGCAAAGCCAAGCAAAGAAAATGGCTCTGCTGCATTCCTTTCTATAAGGGGAATATCCCGCCTGCACATAGAGTGGTCTATCGTTGCAAAGATTCTAAAAATTGGCATTCCCAACGGAATAGAAAATTCAGCCTTCCAGATTGGAAAAATTCTTGTGCTTTCCCTCATTGCAACTTTTGGAACGGGTGCAATAGCCGCAAACGCTTCTGCAAACACCCTTGCAGCCCTAGAAGTTTTGCCCGGTGCCGCTGCAGGACTTGCCCTTTTGACGGTTGTTGGACAGTGCATTGGGGCTGGAAAAAGAGACCAGGCCGTTTACTACACAAAGAAAATCATGCTCTTTACCTACGCAGGGTTTTGGGCACTAAACATACCCTTCCTCTTGTTTTCCAAACAGATACTGGGACTTTATTCGATGAGCGAAGAAACAACAATGCTTGCCTGGTACATGACCCTTGCCCACGGCATCTTTGGCATGCTCATCTGGCCCTTGTCCTTTACCCTGCCCAATAGCCTTAGGGCCGCAGGAGATGCCGCCTTTACCATGGTAGTTTCTTTTGTTAGCATGTGGACAATCCGGGTTGGCATGAGCTACGTCTTTAAGTACACGCAGATATTCGGTCTTGTTGGCTTTATGAACTGGCCGCTTTCTTTCTGCTCACTGGGAGTTTGGTTTGCCATGATTTTGGATTGGGTCTTGCGTTCCTTCTTTTTTGTGGTGCGCTTTGCAAATGGCTCTTGGAAAAATAAGCGGGTGGTGTAGAAGCATGGAAATCATGTTTGGGCTCCACTACCTGTC